>Ga0208879_1000085_pt1 | contig 94571 bp, 77 predicted proteins | sample Knorr_S15_td_Bot_FD_185605 | JGI IMG/M metagenome (GOLD analysis project Ga0208879, IMG submission 185605) | Marine microbial communities from Southern Atlantic Ocean transect - Knorr_S15_td_Bottom_ad_5009_LV_A (SPAdes) (version 2) | ecosystem: Environmental > Aquatic > Marine > Oceanic | place... | reverse complement strand
TGAAGTGAATTTGAATATTTTTAAATCCGGCATTTCTCATCCACTCTAATTGGACTAGATAATCCGTTGGTTTGTCAAAAGTTTCATAATGTTCCATGAGCCAGGTCCATTTTTCCCCGTCTGAAAAGTTGGTATTCACAAATTCTTTCCATTTATCCAATAGCATTGGATGATCTGGATTCGTTTTACTTATCATTAGATCACTATATGAAAATATTCCTCCTTTTTTTAATGAATTATTTATGCTATTAAAAATAGATTGTTTCTCGTTATCATCGCAATGATGGAGACTAAATCCTGCAACAATTAGATCATAACTTTCTTTCTTAAATAAAAAATCTTTGAAGTACTTATTTACATAAATAATATCGTAATCATTGAACTGATTACAACATAGATCAATCATTTCAGCAGAGGCATCTATAAGTGTAAATGTTGCATTTGGAAAATATGGAATAAGTTGAGCTGTAATATTTCCATTGCCACTACCAAGATCGAGGATTGCTTGGGGGTTAAAAGTATCAGGAAGATATTTTGTAAAACTTGAAATTAGTTGCAAGTAATGTGGTACGCAACCAATCATGTCATTAGTATAGTTCTTCGAAAAATCGTTGAATTCTAAGGCTATGTTTTTTCCTATTTCCATTATCGTATTATGGTCTAATTTTACTAAAAAATTTAATTATTAGAGGTTAGTTATTCTAAAGGTATGATAATAAATCGACTAAGCATTTCAGATAATGAAGGCTAACGGTTGTATAAACTCATTAGGAGTTTATAATTTTATATATCAAACTTAAATATATAAAATAACTGTAAGAAAAAGAAGCTTCCAGCTTACCACAGAATGTAATAAGCTTAACTCATATTTAGAAAAATAGAATGTAATTGTATTACTTTTTCTTCTTCAACCAGAAAAACAGACTCAAGCCAAGAACAACCAAACCAGCAGAAATCATTTCCGCTTGTGTAAGACCATTATAGAGCTCGTTGTTGATACGTATCTTCTCGATAGAGAAACGCTCTAGCCCGTTAAATACAAGGTATACACCAAAGAGCATCCCTGGAGTACTAAAGCTATTTCTAAGCTTCCAGAGGATAGTGAATAGAATAACACCCATCATTGCTTCGTAAACAGCAGTAGGGTATACAGGGATAGCCAATTCGTAGCAGTAAATACCTAGTGGTTCTGAGCATTCTGCCATACGCTCCCCAGCGCGAATTACATTATTAGGGTAGGTGTATGCCCACATCCAGTCTGGTAGGAACTCTAGCCATTCGGGCTTAGGCTTTAAATTAGCAATTCCCCAATCGCCATCGCCAGACATATGACAACCGATACGGCCAATTCCGTAGGCAAGCATCAAAGGCGCAGCCATAGCATCAGAGATAACACCTGTTTTAATACCGTATTTTTTCACATAAAGTATTACTGCAATAGCACCACAAATTAAACCCCCGTAAAAAGTTAATCCACCTCCCGAAAGTAGCTGTCCCATAGGATCGGCAATAAAGTCATCCCAGTTTTCTAATTGGTGAAAGATCTTAGCGCCTACCAATCCAGAAGCAGCAGAAATCAATAAGATGTTTGCCGTTAATTCTTGAGGTTTCACATCTTCTTCCTCGGTAATTAGCTCAGTAAATTTATTTGTTTTCTTCAGGTAGAAGGCATAAGCCAAACCAATTAAGAGTCCCAAAAGAGCTCCTATTCCAGAACCTTGTAAAGAGAATAGGAATGAGAAGGTATCGTCTATAAAGTAATCGTAGTTATTGTAAGCGAATAGACCTTTAAAACCGATTATTAATCCAACAAGAGCATGTTTAATGATATCTTTAAGCTCCGTAGGCTTTCCTTTAATTACTTTCTTACGAGTGGTAGGAATGAGCCCTACTTTATTCTTTTCGGCTAAATCTTTAGAGATAAAATAACTCCCTACTAAAAAGGCCATGGCTATAAAGAAACCAAAGGTTTTAAAAGGTAGTGGGATGAAAAATCCTGTTAGATATTCAATTAGGTGACTGAGGGTAGGAAACATTATCTATAATTTTATCTAGTTCATCAATTCAGCTCGGATATTACCATCTTCAGCAAAGTCCTGCAATTTAACTTTTATCGTTTGATTTCTTAGACCCGGATCATAAGGCACTTTTACCTTAATGTAGTTCTCGGTAAAGCCTTGTATAAAACCATCTCTATTATCGTGTTCAAACAGGACAGTACGTGTAGAACCAATATTTTTCTCATAGAAGGCTCTTTTCTTCTTAGCAGAAAGAATTCGCAGCATCTTCGATCTTTGATGACGCACACCTTTATCAATCACACCATCCATTTCTACAGCTTCGGTATTGGCTCTTTCAGAATAAGTAAATACGTGTAAATACGAGATATCCAATTCATTCAAAAGGTCGTAGGTCTCTTGAAATAACTCTTCAGTTTCTCCTGGGAATCCTACAATTACATCAACACCAATACAGCAATCGGGCATTTTCTCTTTTATGCGAGCAACACGTTCTTTATAAAGTCCCGTTAAATAACGACGCTTCATTTTCTTCAACAATTCATCAGAACCTGATTGAAGAGGAATGTGGAAGTGAGGAACGAAAATCTTAGAATTAGAGACAAAGTCGATAGTCTCGTCTTTTAGAAGGTTTGGCTCTATAGAAGAGATTCTCAATCGAGAAATTCCCTCAACATTATCCAGTGCTTTCACCAATTCTAAAAAAGTATGCTCGTGTGTCTTGTTACCAAACTCACCTTTACCGTAATCACCAATATTTACTCCTGTAAGAACAATCTCTTTGATATCTCTTTCAGAAATCTCCTTAGCATTTTTAAGTACGTTTTGAAGATTGTCACTTCGGGAAATACCACGGGCAAGTGGAATGGTACAATAAGTACATTTATAATCGCAGCCGTCTTGAACCTTAAGGAAAGCTCTCGTTCTATCGCCAATAGAGTAGGCGCCTTCAAAGAAATCGGCATCTTCAATTTCACAAGAGTGAACTTCTGCGATATCCTGTTTACTTAAATCATTTAGATAAGATGAAAGTTTGAATTTCTCAGTGGCACCAAGTACCAAATCTACTCCTTCAAACTTTGCAATTTCATCGGGCTTCAATTGTGCAAAACAACCTATGATAACAACAAAAGCTTCAGCATTTACTTTTAAAACCTGACGCACTAAACGTTTACATTCCTTATCAGCATTCTCGGTAACCGAGCAAGTGTTAAGTACGTATATGTCAGCATGTTCTTTAAAATCAACCTTTTCATAACCTTCATCTTCGCACGAACGTGCTATGGTAGAAGTCTCTGAGAAGTTGAGTTTACAACCTAAAGTGTGAAAAGCTACTTTCTTCATAATCTAAAATCGCCTGCAAAGGTAAGAAATTATGCATATTGAATCTTTGTTTCTATATCTAAAGCTTTAAATGGTTACCATTATTACCATTTATATGAGATTATTCTAATTTATTCATTTCTTTGTTTGCCCAAAGAAACGAACCAAAGAAAAAGCACTTTTTCAAGGTCTTTTTCCTCTATGAGCAAAATCATAAATCGACAGCTAATTTCCCTCCAAGGCTTCGAGAAATCTTTACGCAATTAATTTATTAGACTACGAAAAAGATAAAAAGGGCATTCAAAAAAGAGACAGTCAGATGAAAGTGAAGATTTAGTAAGATTGGGAAGCTCCGAATTGATGAGGAGATCACCCAACCGCAGTTAATCTTTACACCAGCAGGCTAACGGAGTTTTGTAAGCCTTGACTTTTTCGCGGTTTTGTGTCAAGACAAAAGCGCATAAAATAAAATTATAATGATTCATGCTAATGAATTAAGAAAATTGGGTTTCAATTAAACAAACAATTTCTATTTTAGAAGCTTAAACCAAGTCTATGCGCATATTCCTTGCAATTATTAGTATTCTAGCTATATCTTCCTGTGGTTCAAAAGATAAGGCTCACGAATCGAAAATGATATTTAAATACAATGAGTCGGCTGGAATACAATCCTTTGACCCTGCTTATGCCAAAGATCAGTCAAGTATCTGGTTTTGCAATCAAGTGTTTAACAGTTTAGTTCAACTGGATTCCAATTTATCCATCCAAGCAAGCATTGCCCAATACTGGGAAATAAGCGAGAATGCCTTAGTGTACACTTTTACTATTGACACGACCATTAGCTTTCACCAAAATGATTTTTTCGAGTCTAGGAATCTAACTGTCGATGATGTTGTATACTCCTTGGAACGACTAATTAACCCGTCAACAGCATCTCCGGGAGCTTGGGTATTGGCGAATATTAGTGACAATGGAATACAAGCGATTAATGACAATACTATTCAAATACAATTGGAAAAATCCAATCCAGCATTCTTAGGCTTATTATCGATGCAGTATTGTTCTGTTCTCCCCAAAGAAGCGGAGAGTATCCCAGACTTTTTTGAGAATCCTGTTGGCACAGGGGCCTTTCATTTTCAATACCACAAAAGAAATGTAAAGCTTGTCTTACGCAAGAATGAGCGGTATTTTGAAAGAGATGGACAAGGGCAGAGGCTACCTTATTTAGATGCAGTTTCTATCAGTTTTATTCCCGATAAACAAACCGCTTTTTTAGAATTCATCAAGGGCGATTTAGATTTCCTTTCGGGGATTGATGCCTCTTATAAAGACGAGTTACTTACTAAAACAGGTGAGCTCAATGATAAGTATAAAGGAAAGATTCAATTCTCGAAACAGGATTATTTAAATACCGAATATTTAGGCTTTCTATTAGATGAAAATCAGACTAATGAAGCCCTGAAAAGCCCAAAAGTTAGACAGGCGCTCAATATTGCTTTTGATAAAAAGTCGATGATGAAATATCTGAGAAACGGTATCGGGACTCCAGCAGATGGAGGAATCATTCCAAGAGGCTTATCTGGAAACTTAAGAGAGAGTTCTTTTAACTACAACCCTGATAAGGCACTGAAATTACTTGAAGAAGCTGGTTATCCGAATGCTGAGGGAATTCCAGAGATTCAAATAAATACGACGAGCTCCTATGTAGATTTGTGCGAATACATTCAACATGCCTGGAAAGAAATTGGGATTCAAGTTTCTATAGAAGTCAGTCCACCTTCAACGCACCGTCAGCAGGTAGCGCAAACACAACTTTCCGTTTTTAGAGCTTCCTGGATTGCCGATTACCCCGATGCTGAGAATTACCTTTCCTTATTCTACAGCGCCAACCACTGTCCTAATGGCCCTAATTACACCCACTTTAGCAATACTCAATTTGATGCATTTTACGAGCAATCAATGAATAGTACGGATTTGGAATTTAGAGCAAGTCTTTACCAACAAATGGATAGCATCATTATGAGTGAAGGAGCGATTATTCCTTTGTACTACGATAATGTACTTCGTTTTACTCAAAATGGAATTAGTGGATTAGGGTCGAATGCCTTAAACCTGCTTGATTTGAAAAGAGTCAGAATAATTTATAATGACTAATTAATAATGAATGTTTATTCGTGCATTCGTGGCATTAATCCGCTAAAAATTATGTCACTATTCTATGCTCTAGATCCCCTGAAGCACTACTTAACAAGATCCAATTGATAATTGTTATTAACCATTAGTCATTAATCTCCACCTCACAGCGTATTGCTTGATGATCCGATAGTTTCTCTTTTAAAACTTTAAAATTAAAAGCCCTCCAATTGTCTGGAATCAACAGGTAGTCGATTCTGAAAGGGAATATGAGTTGTTGATAGGTAGCACCATAACCTTTACCACTTTCCAAAAAGGCATCTTTTTTAGACTCAGAAAGTTGCTGATAAGCATAACTCTGGGGAACATCATTAAAGTCGCCACAAATTAAACTAGGATAGGGGCAGTCATCAATAGAAGCTTTAATAGCGGCTACTTGCTGTACTCTTTTGGATGTTGCTTGCTCAATCTTCTTAAAGATATTTTGCGTTTTCTCAGTCAGCTTATCCGATTCTTCAATCTCTCCATTCTCCTTCAATAGGGTATAATCTTCGTTAGCAAGGTGTAAAGACTCCAAATGAAGATTGTAAATACGAATAGTATCCCTATTAATTAACAGATCGGCATAAGCACTTTTATTGGTCGACGCTATACCTGTTTCAATTTCCTGAGAAAATAGGATAGGGAATGTAGTCCATATTTGATTGTAGGCATGCTGACTACTGTAAATATATTTCGAATCTTCTAGCAAGCCCTTACGAGCTTCTTGTAAGCATACTATATCAACATTTTGACCTTCGATGAATTTCCTAATGTCACTTTGATGTTTTTGCACCTCTGATTTTTGAAAACCAGAATAGTAAGACAGTTGTGTGTTAAAACTCAATACAGAAAAGGAATTGTCTTTTGCCAATGCTTTAAATACCGATTTAGTTTGAAAGAGGGGAGTGCTTAATAGGTAAGTAGCTAGTAGAATTAGTGCCGATAAATAAGCAACCCTTTTAAGGCGTATCAACCAATAGAACATAAAAGCTGTATGGATGAGTACCAGTATTGGATAACCGATAGAAAGAAGCGCCCCAAAAGTAAAGTGTACCGGACTTATATAAGGTGAAAGGAAGGCGCAAAACCACAATATACCAAGGAGTATATTGAAGAGGAATAGTAATTTATTTATGAGTGATAAGTTCTTCAAGACTACATCTTTTTGCTGTTCTTAAAAAGATATTCTTTCTCTTCTTCACTTAAACTATCGTAGCCAGACTTGGCAATTTTATCGAGAATTTTGTCAATCTTTTCAGAGCGCTCAGCACGATCTTCTCTAAATTCATCATCGTTCTTATGACGTCGATAAACAGTCTTAAGCTCCTTTTTGAAAAAGATTCCCTTTAGTAGTTCAATCATTCGATCGATAATACGCGTTAAGTCCTTTCCTTTACGCCATTGTACGATAAACAAATAACCAATTAGCGCACCACCAAAGTGGGCAATATGCCCTCCTGCATTTCCTTTTGGAATACTTAATACATCGATAACTATAGATGCTATGGCAATATATTTAATGGGAATAGCACCAATAAACATAAGGTTTATCTTATAGTTTGGAACGTAGGTAGCTACAGCAAATAAAATTGCTAAGACAGAAGCCGAAGCGCCTATTAATACAGATGAATCGTTATTGAAAACTGGGAGAATATTAAAGGCTAAGAGATAGAAGATACCTCCACCAGCTCCGCCTAAAAGATAAAGTCGGATTAGCTTTTTGGCATTGAAGTATTTTAAAAATATTTGTCCTGCAAAATACAACCATAATAGGTTGAAAAGGATGTGGTAGAAACCTTCGTGGACAAACATATAACTAAACAAAGTCCATGGCTTGAACACAAAATCGCCTAGTGATGAAGGAATCCCTATCCAGGATATAAAGTTTAAATCGCTGCGCTGAAATAGAAACAAGAGAGTATAGGCAATATGAATCAAAAGATATACACCAATATTGATGTAAATCAGCTGATTGAGCGCTGTAGCACTCTTAAATTGATATTTTAATTTCTTGATCAATTAATAAAAATTCATGTCGTTTTTCTTCCAGAATTTAATCAAAATAAATCCAAAGAGCATTCCACCTATATGAGCAAAATGAGCCACATTGTCGCCCGCCGTGTTTTGCACTCCACCAATAAACTCAATTAAGCCATAAATTATTACAAAGTACTTCGCTTTAATTGGGAAGAATAAATTTAGGTAGATTATTTGATTTGGGAAGGACATCCCATAAGCCAATAACAATCCAAATACAGAGCCCGAAGCGCCAACTACAGGAATATAGTTCAATGCGTATAACTCTCTCGCCTTAGAGAGTAATAGCGGATCAGTGGTGTTAATTTGCCCCTTATGAAGGATGTCGCTAATCTGCTCTGGATTGAAAAAAGCTTCCAAGCCTGCAACCTGAAAATGGATGATTAGATAGTGGAGGAATGCTGCTCCGAAGCCCGTAATTAAATAATAGTTTAAGAATCGTTTGGGACCCCATAAATTTTCTATCTGAGAACCGAACATCCACAGCGCAAACATATTGAAGAAAATATGCCCCATACTTCCGTGCATGAACATATAAGATACTATTTGCCAAGGTTTAAAATTTGGTGAGCCATAATAGTACAAGCCCAAGGTTTCGTTAAGGTCGGTATGCAGAATATTCTGAAATGTGAACTTCGCTAAAAAGAAAAGCACATTGAGGATAATCAGATTTTTGACTATCATTGGCATTCTCGATCTGCCCATTCTTTGGTACATCATTGAAATCTCTTTATAAGTTCGCTCATCTCTAGGATGATAGCGGTTGCTTTATTGTTAATCGATGCAAAAGGTTGTTCGCAGGCAAAAAGTTCGTCAATTAATTGATTCATTTCTTCCACGCTCAAATGCTGACCAGCTTTTATAGCATTGCTTTGCGCCAAGCTTTTGGCCATCTGCATCTTCGTATTGGCTTTCCACACATCACTCTCATGTTTGTAAGAGTCGAGTATAGATTCCATAATCTTTTCTACATCACTAGCCTGTGTTTCAAATGGAACGCCATTAATCATCACACATTGCTCATTCGGAATACTCACATCAAATCCTAAAGCCTCCACATCATCAATAATTTCCTTGAAAATCTCCATATCGCTTGGAGATAAGTGTATTTCTTGTGGAAATAATAATTGTTGGCTCAATGGGCTTTCGTTGGCTAGAACCTTAATGTATTGTTCGTAAAGGATGCGTCCATGTGCTCTTTGCTGGTCGATAATTACCAATCCAGAACGCAACTGTGTAAGTATATATTTTTGATGAAGCTGTAGAGCTACTGCTCCATGCTCATGAATTTCTTCACTAATAGTTATTAGATGATCAGACTCTGGCAGGGCCGTATCCATATCATCTTGTAATTCGGTAAATAATGCGTCCCACTGATTACCCTGCACACTAGATCTTTTAGAAGAGCTACTAGTAGTATTATAGGGGTTTCCTCCTAAGACAGAAGTTCCAATCTCCTTTTCTTGCTCAAAAGGATTGAAACTAGGATCCACCTCAATAGTAGGCATTTTAAAGCTTTGTCCTTTTTTTGGTAAAGGTACTTCATAGTCCGGATTCAATGAGAAGTCCAAACTAGGTGCAATATTGTATTGCCCCATCGAACGTTTTAATGCCGATCGTAAAATGGCATAAATACTGCGCTCATCCTCAAATTTTATTTCCGTTTTTGTAGGATGGATATTGACATCAATTTTTGAAGGATCTATATCTAAAAACAAAAAGTAGGAGGGATGGTTATCAGACTGTAATAAACCTTCCATAGAGTGAACCACAGCATGATTCAGGTAGGATGATTTTATAAATCGATCGTTCACAAAAAAGAACTGCTCGCCACGACTTTTCTTAGCAAATTCTGGTTTGCAGATAAATCCTTCAATATTTACAATATCCGTCTTCTCTTCAACAGGCACCAATCGCTGATTGTATTTGCTACTATACAAACTAACAATGCGTTGTCTTAAAGAGGATATTGCTAAGCGGTATTGTTCTTTTTCATTGTGGATCAAGGAAAAAGAAATGTTGGGATGCGCTAGTGCAATCCTGATAAACTCATCTAATATGAATTTGTATTCTGCACGATCCGATTTTAGAAAATTACGACGGGCAGGAACATTGTAAAAAAGATTTTTAATAGAGAAGGAGCTACCTTTTGCGCAGGTACAGGCCTCTTGACTTTTAAATTCAGATCCTTCAATGATCAAATGAATTCCTAAATCAGACTCTTCTGTCTTAGTTTTGAGTTCTACTTGAGCAATTGCAGCGATTGAGGCCAATGCCTCACCTCTAAAGCCTTTTGTAGTCAATGCGAACAAATCGTCCGCCTTGGTGATTTTTGAAGTAGCATGACGCTCGAAACACATACGTGCATCAATCTCATTCATCCCAAAACCATTATCAAGTACTTGAATTAAAGTTTTCCCTGAATTTTTAACAATCAGTTTTATATCGGTAGCAGAAGCATCAATAGCATTCTCCAATAGTTCTTTCACGGCAGAAGCAGGCCTCTGAATAACTTCTCCAGCGGCAATTTGATTGGCTACATGATCGGGTAATAATGCTATCAAGACTTAATATTTAATGATCCAATATGCGATGAAACAAAGAATGACTATGATGATAGCCACGCGTAATGAAGAGCTGCCTGTAGCCATAGTTGTATTCTTTTTCCAGCTAGTGCTAAAGTGTCCTTTTTGAAGGTTAGAGCCTCCATTTTCTTTCTTTTCAGCATTATCTCTTGCCTGCTGAACCCTTTCCTTGCGCTCGTTATAATAGCGCACAGGTAAGTCAAACTGCTTGTTCTTAGCAGATTTAAAAAAAGATGGGAGTTTAGGTGCTTTCATAATTCAACCAAAAATAACTAATCTTCAAAGAAAACATATCTTTTTAAGAACAAAAAAGCAGCCCAAAGGCTGCTAATATTAGATGCGTTTTAATTGCTGCTTCATCATCTTAATTTGATCGTCGAGCATATTGTGTTTGTCAAGCTTTTTAGCATCGCTAAGAAGAGTAGTAGCTTCCCGCTTTCTACGTCGCGACATCGCTAGACCAGCAAGGTTTAATTTCGCAACCGCTTGATCAGAATCAGTACGAAGACCTATAGTTAAAGCTTTCTTAAAGAATTTTTCAGCCTTATTCATTTGCGTTTGAGAAAGTATCAAAGCCTTAAGGTAATAGAAATACGCTTCTTGACTTCTAACTAATTTCTCAGGGTGTTTTATTTTCTCTAAAGCTAGTTGAGCTTTAGGCATATTGTTTTTACGTAGATGATAAAAAGCCAAAATAATTCGCTCATTGCGAAAGATGCTTAATACTACTAAGGCAATCAATAGAATTACGAGGATACCATAACCTATCTCACCGTTTGCAAACAAGTAAGCACTTCCAGCTGTTAGCGAAAGTGATAGTAGTATTTTAATCTCTTTGTTATACATTTTATTTTTTTTGCGAATTTAGTTAAGCCTTTGCAATTGCTAAAGAAATAATGAAAAAATTAAGATCTCAATTTGGCGATTTTAATCCCTATGGCAGCGTAAATGATTGTCATAAAAGGACTAATGATATTGAAAAAACAGAAAGGCAAGTAGCTGAGTGTCGAAACTCCTAAAACACTTGCCTGTGTTGCACCACAGGTATTCCATGGAACTAAAACGGATGTTACCGTTCCAGCGTCCTCAAGTGTTCTACTTAAGTTTTCAGGCGCTAAGCCTTTATCTGCATAAGATTCTTTAAACATTTTCCCAGGAACCACGATGGCTAAATACTGGTCGGAAGCAGTCACATTAAAAAATATACAAGTCCCTGCAGTAGTAGCTATTAAAGAAGCAGTATTGGTGGCCAATCTCATTAAACTAGAAGATAGTTTGTGTAGGAAGCCCGATGCCTCCATAGCTCCACCAAAACACATAGCGCAAATAATTAACCAGATGGTGTTAAGCATTCCAAACATCCCACCAGTGCTCAATAATTCATTAATCATTGCATTGTCTGTAACTATACTTATATCTCTAGACATAGCATCCATTAAAGTGATAAAAGAAGCTCTAAAATAATCGGTACTAGCTCCAAGTTCCATAATAATAGCAGGTTGAAAAATGATTGCTGCAATGCCTCCTAACATAGTTCCTGCGAATAATGCTGGAATAGCAGGTACCTTTTTTACAATTAAGAAAATAATCGCTGCAGGAACTACAAACAGCCAAGGTGAAATAACAAACTTCGATTGTATAGAAGTGAGGATAATATCGATATTATCTGGAGAACTCTTAACATCTAAATTCAAGCCTATTACCAAAAAGATGATGAGCGTGAGAACAATAGAAGGGATAGTAGTATAAGTCATATACCGAATATGAGTTATCAAGTCGGTTCCAGCCATTGCAGGAGCTAGGTTGGTCGTATCAGATAATGGGGACATTTTGTCGCCAAAATAAGCTCCAGATATTATTGCTCCAGCTACCATAGCCTCAGAAATTTCAAGGACTTTACCAATACCCAATAAAGCAACACCTACTGTTGCAATGGTAGACCATGAACTACCTGTTGCCAAGGAGATTATAGCACTTACGATACAAGCCGTAATTAAAAAGTAAGTTGGATTTACTACTTGTAATCCATAATAAATCATGGCAGGAACTATACCGCTAATGAGCCAAGTACCCGCTAATGAACCAATCAATAATAGTATTAATAGAGCAGGTAAAGCATCAGAGATACTGCTTCTTATTCCTTCTAATATATCAGACCATGTGGTACCTCTTTTCCCTGCCAACACAGCACAAAAGGCTGCCGAAAATACCAGTGCCATTTGGTTAGACCCCGAAAGGGAATCGTCGCCGTAATAGTATACATTTAATGAGAGAACAGAGATTAAAAAAAGTATTGGCAGTAAAGCAATACCGAGGGATAGTGGTTTTGTTTGAGGCATCGTTTTCATTTAAAGATGCGTAAATATACCTTTTCAATCTTTATAAAACCAAGACTGTTCCCATTAAGCTAATCTTACCACCAGTGACTAGCGAATATGCCTGAATTTTATATATGAAGATATTCTGTTCAGAATTTTGGGTGTTGACACCGTTCCAGCCAATTTCAAAATCATGAGTTTCGAAAACAAGTTCTCCCCATTCATTATAAATCAACATGCTATAATTTCTAATCTTCGAACCATCACTAATAGGTTTGAAGATATCATTTAGTTGATCCCCATTGGGACTGAAACTATTGGGTAGTAATATTTCAACTTCTTTCTCAGTAAATAGAACTTTAAGTGTGTCATCTTGACTTATCGTATAAGGGAAAAGAGCTTGGGTGCCCAAAATAGCTTGATTGCGAATCCAATATTTTATTTCATAGTCTGGATTTGCGATTGCCTCTAAATCAATCCCAGCACCTTCAATATACTCATATGATTGAGGTAAAAGTTCTGCTATATCCCCATCAATCAATATCTGCCCAGAATTCTGTGGTTCTACTTTTAAGCTGAGGTGAAAGAGTCTGTCTAAAAAAGCTGTTAATGTATCGGGCTCATATAAAGTAAGGGAATAGGAAGGGATGAATTCTGAAGCTAAATTATCGTTAGCACTTTCCCAATGGTCAAATACATAGTTTTCTGCTATATTCAATTCAATTTGATTGATTTCCCCCCAGGTAATTGATACTTCCTGCGGATATGAAGATAAAACTTCTCCATTTACAATAATATCTGCTGAAGCAGGATTCGAAATATTGAATAGCACATCAAAAACACTAGGGACAAAGTAAGCCGTTAGTGTTGCATCTTCATTTAAATTTATGATTGACAGTTCAGTAATAGTACTTGAGATATCTCCACTTGTCAATTCCCAATAAGAAAACACATAGCCTTCTGGGGTAATTGCTTCAACGCTTATGTCTCCATAAACAAAAGATGAAAAAGGAAAGGATGTAATTATTTCCCCATTCAAAATCACTTCCCCGGGCCCCTCAACATTAATGGTTAATTCGTGATAATGCTCAAAGTGAACAATAATTGTATCATTTCCTGTAAGAGGGAAAGTCAATTCTGAATTGTCTGTAAAATTGATTCCCGAAGTAGACTCCCAAGAGCTGAAAATATAATTTTCGGCAGCTATAGCTGAAAGCTCTTGATTAATACCACCAAAATAAATCCCAGTAAATGGATAATCTTCTATTGTCAGGGTGTTTAATACTACTTCTCCTGCTAAAAGTGGTTCTATAATGAGTGTTAAATCATAAGGGCCTTCAATACCAAAATCATCTTCATAACAATCCAATAGACCAGCATTGATTATGGTACATCGTTCCTCGATAAAATTGCGCATATCTTGCACATTTCCTTGCCATGTATTGTAATTGCCTCCCCAGCGGTCTATTTGACCGTTCATCTCAGGTTCTATAATATCAATGAGGCTGTCAAGGTGTTGAACCATGAAGTCGCAACTAAAATGAGTGTTTGATAAATCTGACCAACGGTTTATATAATCTGCAAAAAACTCATCACTTTGTAGAAATGCATTCCAAATGGGTATATGACCTTGCCCACCAGGGTTGCCTATACCTTCTGGGTCACATGGGTCGGCATTTGCGTTTTGACTAGGCACTCCAGTATAATTGGTTCCATGATCAAAAGTATTGTCCATATCCCAGAGTGCGTAACGCCATTTCTTTTTATCTCCATCAGGGTCAGTTCCGCGCCACCAAGCAGTATTCCAATTCAACCAATCGGCATTTACTATATAGCTATTAAGGATATAGTAATCAATCAAACTCCCCGTATTATAATAGGTTTTAGCATGATCGTAATTTGACTGGGCTGCCATGTCGTTAGACAAAATAAAGTTCCGGATATTAACCCAACCTGTATCAGTCCCATATTCAATCCAGGTACCGCCCCAAGTTTTCAAGAAGTCTACATTACCCGCATCCTGATCATAATAATAATCTGTAAAGTCTATATCGTCAACTTTTTCACGTATCTCATATAAACCCCAATACTCCCCATTTAAGTAGACTATACAGGCCTCAAAAGAGCGCTCATCCATTCGTAATTCTGCAGTTTGAGAGAGTGACTGCACATAGGCATCCCGAATATGCGCACCGCTACCACCATAAGAAAAAGGGTAATTATCGTTTGCAGCGGCTTTAATGATTAAACGCTGAAATTTATCTCGGTCTTTGTTCCTAAATATCTCATCCTTAATGGCGTAATTATAACCAAATTGATCGCGCGTTATATAGTCGAAACCCCTTTGAGCATAGGCCCAGGAGTCGTTTCCGTGTTTATTGAATTCACCACGAGCTTTATCAACTAAAACACCCTCTTTATAATATTCAAATGTACCTTGAGGATCAATCTGCTGGCCATTTAATAAATTTTCAACTTGATTTCCTGAGATTGACAATACAGCAACAGTATGAGTATCGTTTATAAAGAAGGTTCCGTATTCAATAAAACTATCGGCAAAAGAAACATCAGTACTTATGGCCATAGCTTTTATAACTGTTGTGTTATTTATACTAATAGGCGCTGTGTAAACTGCTGAAGCGTCTGTTGGAAGACTACCATCGATAGTGTAATGTATGGTAGTGTTTGTTTGACTTATTGTAATTCCAAGATTTACAGTGTTTGAGTAATTTCCAGGTTCCAAAGAAAATTGTGGAGTTTCGGTATAATCATTTAAGCCATTATTGTTTGCGTTATTTGGGCTTGGATTTGTAAACACCCCCCAATCAGAATCCCCATCTATCATTCTACCTCTGGAATGATTAGTTAAACAAGGTCTAACAAATACTGAATCAATAATAGTTAGACCATCGGGATCTGTTAAAATAACCCATTCATTTCCTTTCGTTTGATGAATCTTGAAATTCGTGTGGATATTTGCCCCATTAATCTCGTCTCTCCCAGACGCATAAATTAGAATATGGTCATTTGCTTGTATTGTAACTAGACTATTGATTTGATATTTGGTGAGATTATTTGCTTTATCACTTAAATAATAACCATCTAAGTCTATGCTAACACCTGATGTATTATAGAGTTCAAACCAATCTTCGTAATCTCCATAATTATCAGTGATGTCGCTATAATTGGCTGCAGAATACTCATTAACAACAATCTGAGCATATATTGTTTGCACCAAAAATAATAAAAGAGGAAATATATTTTTCATGTTTTTTTTTAAAAAAATCTACTAAGCCAATTATCAAGAATTGTTCCATCTAAGCAATTAGCCCTTTTAGTGATTGTTAATTTAATTAAAAAAATTAATTGTAATTTAAACTTCTGAATGAATAAGTCATTAATTATGAAAAAACTTCTATTTCTCTCCCTAGTATGTTTCTCCCCATTCCTTAAAGCTCAAAGCTATACCTTAACTTATATAAATGTAAATGGCATCAATGATAATTGGTGTGGAGATATCGAAGAGCCTTATTTTTTCACCTGTAATGGAGATCCTGACCTATATGCCTTACTATATGATAATGATGGAAGTTTAATATATCAAAGTTCAGTAAATGATAATTCTTATAATTTGGAATTAAATTTAAACATACCTCTCGTTAATGCGCCATATTATCTCACAATTTATGACGAAGATTTAATTTCATCTAATGATGAATTAGGAACATTTGTTTTAGACCTTTCTGAAACGGGAACCTTTATGGTCTCAAATAGTGGTTCAACTATTACAGTTACTATTTTAGAAAGTTATGAAGGCTGTACCGACCCTAATGCAATTAATTATGATTCCTATGCAACAACTAATGATGGATCATGTGAGTATGAATCTAATTGTGAAGAGAATCAGGACTTATTAGTCATTGAATTATTTACCGACAATTGGGCTTATGAGACAACAATCTCATTAAGTAATTTCGCAGGTGAAGACCTACTATTTGTTGATGCATTCACTAGTAACACCTTGAATACATTTGAAATATGTTTGGCTAATAACTCAACTTATTTATTCACAATATCCGATAGTTATGGTGATGGAATATGTTGTGATTATGGAGAGGGTTATTACTCAATATCAATTTGTAATGAAGTAATTGCTAGCGGTGGTAGTTTTACTGATCAAGAAATAGTGACATTTGAATCTTGTGACTATACTACAAGTGAACTTGAGGGTTGCACGGACTCCCAAGCACTTAACTTCAACTATTTAGCGAATCAAGAAGATGGGTCTTGTACTTATTTTAATTGCCCTAATGATTTTACTCCTATTGCAGGGACAGTATTCTACCCACCTTCAGGAAGTGTAGATAATGGACTAAACACTCAGTTACCTGCAGGAATAGTTGGTGACTGGTTTGAAGAGTACATCCAGTTCTATGCTCCTAATGAAATGGAGTTCGATGGAACTAATATCGAATTCAATTATGCAACAATTACCTCCATCGACAATCTACCTGATGGGCTTAGTTATCAGTGCGAGCCTTTGTCTTGCTCTATAATAGCATCAGAATTAGGTTGTTTAGGCATATTTGGTATAGCTACTGAAAGTGGTGTTTTCGATTTAGAAATTTCAGCAAGTGTATCTATCACTTATGATGCGGGTATACTCGGTGATTTTGATATTGATTTTAATATACCCTATTACGGTGGGAATAGCTTATTGGATATGGCTGGAATTGATCAAGCAACCATCAATTCAATTATACCTCAATACACGATTATAATCCAAGATAATGATCAGATTTTAGGCTGTACGGATCCTTTAGCTAACAACTATAACCCATTAGCAAATCAAGAGGATGAATCTTGTGATTACACTTTAATCTGTGAAGAATTACTCATATCTATTGAAGTAGAAACTCAAGCATTTGCATATGAAAATAGCTGGGAATTGCTAAACAGTAACGGAGATACATTAATTCACGTTATAGCAGGTGATTACATTAATAGCTCTATCTATGGCTATGAATTGTGTATAGATGAAGAGCAAACATTCTATTTAAACACCCACGACTCATATGGAGATGGCTGGTCTGGAGGGGCCCTGGAAATTACTACAAACTGCGATGGAGAAGAATATACCTTATTCAGTATTAATCCTTCAGAAGGATTCGATCTTGAGAGCCAATTTTTCAGCTCTTGTACAATTATACTCGGTTGTACCGATTCTCTTGCTACTAACTTCAATGCATTAGCTAATTACGATGATGACAGTTGTGTGTATCCAACTCTTGGCTGTACAGACCCAATTGCTGTAAACTACAGTGAAGATGCTGAAATCGATGACGGCTCGTGTAGTTTCTTTGTTTGTGAAGAGATTCCTGGCTTAAGTGATGCTGGGTTTTATCCACCAGAGGGGAGTAACTACAATGAAGATTCAAGTGTGGTTTATTTACCGGTTGCTATGGTTAACAATTTTTACGAAAACTACATTCAGTTCTTTGCATCAGACACTATAGCTATGGATGGAATGGAAATTGGTTTTATATCTGCTAAAGTCTTAAACATTATTAATATCCCAAGTGGCATGTACTATGAAACCTCATCCTCAGACTCTACATTTTACGCTGAAAACCAGGGCTGTATTGGCCTTTTTGGTACAGCACTTGAATTGGGGATTTTTGAATTAACAATTGAAGCTGAAGTAACCATAGAGATATTAAACACACCACTTACATTTAACTTACCGTATAGCGGAGGACATCAATTTTTAGATATTATATACTCCGATGGAGACTACAGCTCTCTAAATAGCTTCATCCCAGGATTTGTAATAACTGTTGTTGAGGAGGTAAATGGATGTACAGATGCAAGCGCCTCTAACTACAATGCTAATGCTAGTGAAGATGACGGTTCTTGTATCTATTCACAGCAGTTGAGTTTTGTAGAGGGCTGGAACTTGGTTTCAACTTATATGAACCCATTTCAACAAGACATCTTGAATCTTTTTAGCCCAATTATTGACGAATTAGTAATTGTTAAAAACAATGAAGGTTTAGCCTATTTGCCCGAATGGGAGTTTAATGGCATTGGAACTATTTCAATTGGAGAGGGCTATCAAGTAAAAGTAAATTCAACAACTAATTTATTAATTGTCGGAACAAGATTATTGCCTGAAGAAAACCCTATAGCACTTGAAATGGGCTGGAACACTATTGCTTATCTAAGGATTGATTCGGCAAATCCAATAGCTGTTTGCGAAGATTTGGTGAGTATGAATAACCTTATCATCATTAAAGATAATTTTGGTAACGCCTATTTACCAGAATGGAATTTTAATGCAATTGTAAATATGCAAGCAGGGCAGGGATATAAGTTAAAAGTAGTTAATTCAGACACACTTCACTACCTGTCAAATGACGAAGAGTATTAGCCCTATCAATCTCATTTGTTTCAGAGCATAAATTAGAAATTCAATTCATGAAGATTAATAATTATCACATCAAGCCAAAGCGAATTGTTAATGTTTGAGGCATTTCTATTCTTAGGCTTACAGATTTTTTGATTAAAATAACAAGAGTATTCAGCGTTATTTGAGTTTTACATATTTTTTTAAATAAAAAATCCTGAGCATTAACAGTTTATGTCGTAGAAATTCTTTTTGTTTATAGAAACAATACACCTTATCATGAAAAACAATCTTCTACTATTTAGCATAATAATTGGAATTTTCACCTTAATATTTTCTTGGCAAAGTGCCCATACTAATTCTGCTGGTGCTCCAGGGGGGAAAACGGGCTCTCCAGGAGATAATAGTGCTACCTGCGGCTCCTGCCATGCTACGAACGCCATTACTAATGAGTCCATTAGTTTTGAAACGGATTTCGAGGGATGTGAATCTGCTTTTTATTGTATAAACTTTAATCCTTGTGGAGAAAATGTAGCTGGTTATTTACCTGGACACAATTACAACATTACTGTAAATCTTCAAAACGCAAATACAGAGTCCGGCTTTGAAGCCTGCTTTGAAGATAATCTGGGAAATAAGGTGGGTACTATTTTATTAAGTGATTATCAGAATACAGAACTAGTAGGGGGAAGTGATTATATCACCCATAGTAATTCTCAAAACAACGCATGGACATTTAATTGGCAAGCACCTATTGAGTCTGTAGGTAATATTACCATGTATGTTGCTTGTATTAGTGCCAATGGGAATAATAACAATTCTGGGGATGTTCTCATTACCGAGACTTACCATCTCGACGCATTAACACCCATTAGCTTAATCACTGAAGCAAATACTATTAGTAGTCCAACAGGTGATATCTATATAGGGCATATAAATGTTATAAATAGTCATAATGAGAGTTTGGATATTGTAGCTAGTAGAAATGAGCTTTCTGAAAACACCCCTGTAAATTATTTCTGTTGGGGCGACTATTGTTACCTACCTAGTGTTTATATCAGCCCAAATACCCTTACAATTGCCTCTTGTGAGAATAATGAATCTTTTAATGGATATATGGTTATTCCAGATGGCTTAGAAGGTTCATGGGATATTGAATATTGCTTTTACGATGTAAACTATCCAGATAGTCAGGTCTGCGATACAATCACATATCAATCGGGTGGAGCTGCAGTTATTACAGAGCAAACACTAAGTATGCCCGAAGGATGGTCGATGATTTCTACTTATATGCAAGCAGAAAACATGAATCTCACGAATCTTATTTCATCCATAGAAAATCAGGTCATTATCATGAAAAATTATGCAGGAGATGCTTTTTTAGTGGAATGGGGATTTAATGGGATAGGGGATATGCAGATTGAGCAGGGCTATCAGATAAAAACGTTAGCATCTACCAATCTAGTAGTTTCTGGAGAGTATATGCTACCTGAAGAACATCCCATAACATTAAACGCAGGGTGGAACATGATTGGCTATTTACGATTGGAGACAGCTCCTGTAGATCTAGCTCTCGAAAGTTTAACAGAAAACGACAACCTAATTATCGTGAAAGATTATATGGGCAATGTGTACCTTCCTTTATGGGGGTTTAATGGAATTGGAAATCTGGAACCTGGTAGAGGATATCAACTCAAAACAAATACAGAAGATATACTCATCTATCTCTCAAATGATCAAGATTATTAAGTCAATTTCATTAATATTATAAACATAAAAAAAAGCTCACATAAAGTGAGCTTTTTTTTATGGTGACCCCGGCAAGATTCGAACCTGCAACCGTCACATTCGTAGTGTGATACTCTATCCAGTTGAGCTACGGGGCCATTACTACTTATAAGCGGCTGCAAATATAAAAAAGCTTTTCTTCATAACAAGGAGTTTTTTATCAATTTTCAGCTATTTATTTGCTTTCAAAAAGCACTCAAAACTAAAGCTCCATTAATCAATGTTTTAAACAGGGATTTAAATCTAATTTCTAGATTTTCTCTGAAATATTTTTCTCGGCAGATTAACTCTAGACTCTTCTTTATTGAATAACCTTTCGATGTTTTTCTTATGAGTAAAAATAACAAGAACAGTTACCATTAAAGAAAATACAATCAAGGAACTCTCTGTAACTTTAAAATACAACATTAAAACAGCAGGAAAAGTAATAGCAGCTAGTATAGAGCTTAAAGAGACAAAACGACTAATCAACAGCATAATAACAAACACACACATAGAAATTAGAGAAGCATGTAAATGAATAGCAATGATTACTCCAAGCAAACTAGCAATACCCTTACCACCTCTAAATCCCACATAAACAGGGAATATGTGTCCTATAACAGCTGCTAAGCCCAAAACCAACTTAAAGTCGGTCCCTGAATTATTGTGAAACCAAAGGCTCAATACAGCAGCACAAAACCATGCTTTCAATATATCAAACAGTAGGACAGGGATTCCAGCTTTCTTTCCCAATACTCGGAATGTATTGGTAGCCCCAGCATTTCCGGATCCATATTCTCTAATATCGATACCATAAAAGCCTTTACCTACCCAAACAGAGCTTGGGATAGCACCAATAAAATAAGCTATTAAAATAGGTATCCAATTCATAGTTCTAATTTCTTAGCGCAATTTAATCTTCTTATTTAACATCTCGACTTACCGTTAAATAAAAAATATATACCGTTAACTCATTTTAGCTTGTGAACTGTGAATTAGATCTTAGTTTTACCTGAAATTCACAAGATTAACCAATTGAAACGATATAATTTATTTTTACTATTCCTGAGTATTGTTTTTACTAACTGTAGTAAAAACGAACTTCAAGTATGTAATTATGATTGGATAGAGGGATTTGCTATTCAAATTGATGAGCTAGATCTTGAATATCAGAAAATCTATCTAAATAATAATTCTAAAGACTGCGACTCGCTTGCAAAAAAAATATTTCACGATTATTCAAAAAAATTCATTCAGCATATTGCTGATGATTTTGTATGGGAAGAAGTAGTGAAATGTCATGTGAAAATTTACTTCTCTAAAAATGGAAAGGCCGAGTATTTCATTTATAAATTTGACGAATTAAAAAATCAACTTGATGATGATTCATTGAAATTGTTTGAACGTTTGAGCATCGAATTCATCAAAAAGAATCCTTTAGAGATACATAAAGATAAACCCTATTCACTGAGCACTTATATTTTCCTGCGGAATATCTAATCAAACACTATATTTTCCTATTTTTATAGCTAAATAAATTATAGAATATGAATAAGCTGGATGCTATTATAGTTGACGATGAAAAGTTGAATAGGGATATCCTTGAAGTACTTGTAGACAAACACTGTCCTGAAGTAAATATTATAGGGAAAGCCTCTTCGGCCCAAAGTGCACGTAAAATTCTTAATGAGCATGATATAGATATCATCTTTCTGGACATTGCCATGCCTAGAGAAAATGGATTTGAGCTTTTAGAAAGCCTTAATGAAAAGAGTTTTTCTGTTGTATTTATTACCGCATATAATCATTTCGCCATCAAGGCAATTCGTGCTAATGCCCTAGATTATCTCCTCAAACCAATCGATGTGGAGGAGTTAAAAGAATCTGTACACAAGGCCTTACAAATTCAAAGAAGAAAAAAGGTTAACAATCTTATTTACAAAGGTTACAATGACAATCTTGACAGTCTTATTAGAGAGGTTAATAATGAGGAAGAACTCATCAGTAGAATTTCTTTACCTCATAAAAATGGATACTCTATCTACAGCATCGACGATATACTCTATATTGAAGCTTCAAATAATTACTGTATATTCTATTTAAAGAATGAGGAGGAAATTATAGTAGCTAAAACTCTGAAGGAATATGACGAGGTATTAGTTGATAGTAACTTTATTAGGATTCATAAGAGTTATTTAATTAATTTAAATGGCGTATCACGTTTCCACCGAGAAGATGGGATTACACTCGAAATGAAAAATGGCACAAGATTGCCCGTTTCAAGACGTCGTCAAGCATATTTCCTTGAAAGATTTAATAAGAACTAATTGAGATGATTACCCCCATTAGAAGTACCATCTTTTTTATTTTCTGTATTCTGTACACCTACAGCAATGCACAGCATTACCCATTTACCCATTACACTACAGAAGATGGGCTTTCTCATCAAACCGTCTTTCACTCTCTGAATGACAGCAAAGGCTATATGTGGTTTGCAACAAGCGCCGGTGTGATGCGTTTTGATGGAGCTCAATGGGAGCACTTCACGAGTGAAAATGGCCTGTCAGACAATGATATTCTTAAGATTTATGAAGACAAAAGGGGGAGGATATGGTTCTTAACTTTTAATGGGACATTGTGCTATTATTATGATGATAAATTCTACAATCCTGAAAACAGTCAGATTTTAGAGTTAGCAACCATAAATAGTGGTTTGAGTTCTGTTTACGAGCAAGAAGATGGTACTAAATGGTTTGTTCCTATTGATAAAGACTTGTTTATTTCCATAAATGACTTCCAAGTAAATCATTTTGATTTTCCCGAAAATATAAAAGCTTTTAAAGGCTTCCTATTCGAGCAAAAAGAGATATTATATTTCATGCATAATTCACAAATTTACGCATTGAAAAAGTCGGGATTTATTGTGGTAAACGAGCCTAGTTTCCCTGCGCCATATAACCACAGAGCTTATTTTGTTGACTACCCAAACAACACCTTGTTATATCTGAGCACAAAGGGTTTAGTACTTTTAAATCAAGAATCCAGTGAGATTGTAGTTCCGGCAAAGTATCTACCACCATTAACTGACTTGGGGATGCTATATAAAGACTCTAAAGGAGCCATTTGGTTGAGCACTCAAAGTAATGGTGTTTATAAATACGAGAATTATAAAACTGATGATTATAGCTACCATCACTTTTTAGAAGAAGAAGCCATATCATCTATTATTGAAGATGAAGTAGGGAATATGTGGTTCACCACTATTAGCAATGGAGTCTTCAAAATGCCTTATAATTACACAAACACTTTTAAACTAAATAAAAGCCACGGATTAAATACAGATAGAGTCCTTACCATCACCAAAGATAAGGACAATACTCTTTGGCTAGGTTGTGAAAACGGTTTTGTTTATAGATACAAAAACGAGCAAGTCACTGAAATAGACCTGAATAATCTTTTTGATAAAAAAACCTTAGTATACAATCATATAATTAACATTATCATTGATGAGAATGATGTTTTTGTCCATACGAACAATGGAATTATCTATTTTGAAAAACAAGACTCTATTGAACCAAAACTGATTTTAAGTTTTAATGGTTTCAATTATTCAGCAAAAAAAATATTTAAAGATAAAGACGGTGAGATTACGGTTAGTCATACCAAAGGGATCTCTCGATTAATAAAAGTGGCTGACACTTACTTAATGAAGGCTATTGATAATGTTGAGCATGATAGAGCACAAACTCATTATGTTGACCATAATAACACTCTATGGTATGTAAACAAAAAAGGAGTCCATCGTTTTATCGAACAACAAGAAGTTCTTTATAATACAGATGGTTTTGAAATAAAGCAAAGGATAAAAGATATCAGAGTTTTAGAAGACTCTACACTTATTTTAACCACCAATGGGCAAGGAGTACTCTTTTATAAGAATGAGGAATTTCTCTTTCGATTGACTAAAAAGTCTGGACTCTCTAGCGACGTATTATCTAAGATTAGTATACAAGGGGATACTTTATGGTTTCTTTCCACACATGGTTTAGATCGATTGATTTACCAAAATGAATCTATTATAGAAGTTGAAACCTATCAAAAACATTCCGGATTACCTTCAAATACAATCAACGATTTTTATTTAGATAGTAAAACCCTGTATTTAGCCAGTAATATTGGTTTGAATGTCATGAGTAAGAATAGGGATAATCTTATATTAGATGCCCCACATGTATATATAGGGACAGTTTATGCCAGAGATTCACTACTAGACAAAGATGATATTAAGCTTATGAAGCCCGATAATCATCTTAAAATTCAATGCTCGGTAATTAATTTTAATAATCAGGAAGAAGTTAGTTACCAGTTTAGACTTCTTGGATTAAGTGAAAAATGGCAGAATACTCAACTTAAATATTTTGAATTCCCTTCTCTTAAACCGGGTATTTACACCTTTCAATATAGGGCCAAAAGAGTGAATAGCGATTGGTCGAAACCTGCAATTTTAGTATTTACGGTTGAGGTGCCATTTTGGGAACAACCCATCATTATATTCTTTTGGATTTTCATAGCAATTACATTGATATCAACTATTATTATCAGAAAATCAAGAACTAATGACATGAATAAAATACGAGCTATTGAGCAAGTTTATAAGATTAAATCTCTCGAACAACAAGCCCTTCAGGCTATGATGAACCCTCATTTTGTTTTTAATGTACTGAATTCCATACAGTATTACCTAAATACTAACGAATCTGAAAAAGCTCAAACTAATCTAACTAAATTCGCTAGAGTAATTCGCAAAAACCTTGAGATAACAAAAGAAAAATTTATTAGTATTGAGGAAGAGATTGAGTATTTGAAATTATACCTATCACTGGAAAAACTACGTTTTGATGAGTCTTTTAAATACAAAATTACAATTGACCCTGAGATTGACCCTATTGATACCTTAATTCCGACAATGCTAATTCAACCCTTTATTGAAAATGCTATCTGGCATGGGATAATGCCACAAGAAGGTAAAGGGGAGGTATTTTTAAACTTCATCGTAAAAGATGAGAAATCAATTCTAATAGAAATTTTTGATAATGGCGTTGGATATAAACCAGATGTATCGAGAAATAAAAGTCATAAAAGTGTCGGTTTAAAAATGACTGAACAGCGCCTTCAGCTCATGTCAGAGATTTATAAAAAAGATTTTACGATGGAAATCCTTAATATAACTAATAAAGACGAGGCTTTATCAGGGACTTTAGTCAAAATAATGGTGCCTATTGACTTACGTTGAAACACCGTTAACTTAATTTAACTACCGTTAACTCATTTCCCCTTGTTATTCAGTTGATTATAATTTATCTTAGTTCAGATGTTTAACATCACTAACAATAAATTAATTCGATAAATATTCTTGGGGGGGAGTATTTTTCACCAAAGGAACCTTTAGGGTTCCTTTGTTTTGTCATAAACAATACATATAGTTTATTAGATGTATTGTGTTGAATATTAATTTGTTAATTCAAATATTTATTATATATTCGTGCAGCAAATAAGAAAACATCCCCCCCCAATATATGTTTAACGCGCTACTTCCCCACGAAGAGCGTGTTTTTTTTTAGCTTTATACCAAATACAAACTAACTATGGATATAGAGCTTTGTTCCTTTTCAACTAAAGGCGTATCAAATATTGAAGAATCAATTAGAATAGAATTATGTTCTAATTATTTGGAGGGTGGGCTTAGTCCAAGCCCATCAACTTTTCTAATTAGTCGCCGTATTTTACCTAACAAAATTTTTATTATGATTCGCCCTAGAGGTGGTGACTTTTATTATTCGGATGAAGAATTCGAACTAATGAAAGAGGAAATTCTTTGGTTTAAAGAGAATGGAGCTGATGGAATTGTGATTGGCTTACTCAATATAGATGGATCTGTGGATAAGCAAAGAACTACTGAATTAGTTCAATTAGTAGTTCCTTTACCCGTTACATTCCATAGAGCATTTGATATGTCAGCTGATTTAAATCAAGCTCTAGAAGATATTATAGAAACGGGATGTACTAGAATACTCAGCTCTGGAGGTGAAACGACTGTAGATGGTGGTTTTAACAAGCTCCTTGAGTTAAAGAAACAGGCCAAAGGCAGAATTGAAATCATGCCCGGTAGCGGAGTGACTATCGTTAATGTGCAGCAATTTATTGATGCGGGATTTAATAATATCCATTTATCTTCCAAGAAGATGGTGAAATCCAAAATGCACTATCGGGCTAATTTATCCATGACTGCAAATCCTAACATCTCTTCATTTGATTATATTGGAGTAGATTTTGAAAAACTAAAACAATTCACTGCCTATGTTCGCGAGAATGAAATCCAATAGTTATTTCTTCGTATTAATTCTATTCATTACATCTTGTCAAAAAAAAGAGCTTGTAAAGGAAGTCACTATTACTAATTGGGAGTTTCGAGAGCAAGGAGGAGAATGGCTTACTGCTACCATTCCTGGATTTGTACATTTAGATTTATACGATAACGGCCTTATAGAAGATCCTTTCTACAGAGATAATGAGAATAAACTACAGTGGATAGAAGAAAAGTCTTGGGAGTATAAGTCAGAGTTTACTTTGGATTCAGAATTCCTGAAAAACAATAGCATCTCATTAAACTTTTCGGGAATTGATACTTATGCCGATATTTACCTCAACAATTCCTTAATTAAAATCTGCGACAACTTTTTCCTTGCATATAATGTTGAGGTAGGAACTTTATTGAAGACAAACAATGAGCTTCGTCTTGTGTTTCGTCCATCTACACAAATAGCCAAAGACTTAGCAGAAAAGCACCCTTATGAATTACCTGCTGAAGATAGAGTATACATACGGAAACCACAATTCCACTTCGGATGGGATTGGGGCCCCAAGCTTATAGGTTGTGGGATTACTGAAGAAGTGAAGCTTATAGCTTCCAATACAGCTCAAATAAGCGACTTTTATGTAAAGACTGTGTCAATTAGTGATTCTATAGCTAGAATGAGCTTAGAACTCGAATTATCCAATATTGATGATAGAGATTATTCTATTGATTTTTTAGGTGAGACTTATCGGGTAGAAACTGAGAATACAAGTATAGAGTTTAGTGTGGGAAATCCTGACTTATGGTGGCCTCGTGGCTATGGCGAACAAAACTTCCAAAATATACAGGTTAATTTACTTAATGATGATGGAGATATCATTAGTCAGATTCATGAGCAATACGCCATTCGGCAGATTGATTTAATCCAAGAAGAAGATGAATTAGGTAAAGGCTTTAAATTTCAGGTAAACGGACAAGATATATATGCGAAAGGGGCGAATTGGATTCCTTTAGACTTTTTCCATACTCGTGTAGATTCCAAACAATATCGAAAAGCACTAAGTGATGTCGCTGAAGCAAATATGAATATGCTGCGTGTTTGGGGTGGAGGAATTTATGAAGATGAATATTTCTACGACTTATGCGATAGCTTAGGGATTATGGTTTGGCAAGATTTTATGTTTGCTTGCGCAATGTATCCAGGCGACGAGAAGTTTATGGGCTCTGTAAAGCTAGAAGCTACACAACAAATTAAAAGATTGCGTAAGCACCCATCTATAGCTTTATGGTGTGGGAATAATGAGAATTCAGAAGGATGGCACCGTTGGGGATGGCAAGCCAATAGGTCTGAAGATGAGATTAATTCCATTTGGACTGATTACCAAAACTTATTTAATAAACTTCTTCCAAACTTGGTAGATTCACTTACGACTACAGCTTATTGGGAATCATCACCTCAATACGGAAGAGGGAATCCAAAACACCAATTTAGGGGTGATGCTCATTATTGGGGTGTTTGGCATGATGCTGAACCTTTTGAAAACTTCGAGAAAAAAGTCCCTCGATTTATGAGTGAATATGGTTTTCAATCTTTTCCGGAAATGGATGCCATTGACTTATACGCTTTAGAAGAAGATTTTGACCTGAGTTCCGAAGTGATGAAAGTTCACCAAAAACATCCAAGAGGAAATAGCTTGATTCAAGAGTATATGCTGAGGGATTATAAAGAGCCTATCGACTTTGAGAGCTTTGTTTATTTATCACAAGTACTACAAGCAAACGCTATGCGAATCGCTATGGAAGCACATCGAAGAGCTCGTCCTTATAATATGGGAACACTTTACTGGCAGTTTAACGATTGTTGGCCTGTAGCTTCTTGGTCGAGTAGAGATTATTATGGAAATTGGAAAGCATCGCACTATACAGCTAAACGTGCTTATGAGGATCTATTGATATCAACCGTGCAAACTGAAGATTCAATCTCAATTTATCTGATTAATGATATGTATGAAAATCAAGAATACGATTTGCTCATTGAGCACAACGATTATAATGGAAATCGAATGGGGTCCAAAGCCAAATACATAAGTATTAATGGAGCTTCAAGTAAAGTCATTCATTCTATTTCACTAGACGATTACCTTTATATAGACAGCCTTGAAAATAAATCATATCTAGATATTCAAGTTCTACAAAACGGCGAAGTACAAACTCGTAACTTACATCATTTTGTGAAAACAAAAGATATGGACTTACCCTATACTGGTATTTCTTACAAAGTTGAAAAAGATAGCTTAGGATTTGTTTTAGAGTTGTTTAGCGATGCTTTCATGAAAGATGTAATGATCCACTCTTTACACAATGGGCGTTTTGAAGATAACTATTTCGACTTGCCTGCAAACGAACACCGACGAATTCGCTTTTACAATGATTACCCAATGGAGGAGTTCAATATCAATAATTTGACTTTCTTTTCCATAGTCGATACTTATGAGTAAAAAGAGAGCAGTATCAGGTAGCTAGCATCTAGAGTTAAGAATTTATTTTCACTGGCAACTCTATTAATTCTCAAATCTTCAAATAGATTTCTCTATCTTCGGAAACCCTATTTAAAAAAAGCAATGAAAAAGCTAGTCTGCTCAATACTCATACTCGGTTTAATCATTTCGTGCAAGCAAAGTAAGGAGCTCTATACTTATGTAAATCCTTTTGTGGGAACTGGTGGGCACGGACACACTTTCCCTGGAGCAACTATGCCATTTGGGATGGTTCAGTTAAGCCCAGATTCTCGTTTAGAAGGTTGGGATGGCTGTAGTGGATACCATTATTCAGATTCTATCATTTACGGATTTTCACATACCCACCTGAGTGGTACGGGGGTTTCCGATTATGGGGATATTCTTTTAGTCCCAACAGTTGGTGAAATTCACTACAATAATGGAGCTGATGGTAATTCGGGTTATTCTTCGAAATTCTCTCATGAAAATGAATCAGCTCATGCTGGCTTTTACCAAGTTCATTTAGAAGATTATAAAATTAATGTTGCACTTACTGCAAGTAAAAGAGCTGGATTTCATCAATATACATTCCCTAAATCAAATCAAGCGAATATTATTTTAGATTTAGAACATAGAGATGAGGTCCTAGAATCTGAAATTCAAATTAATGGAAAGAACGAAGTTGTAGGATTTAGAAGATCCAATGCTTGGGCAACCAATCAGCATGTGTATTTCGTAGCCCAATTTTCTAAAGATTTTAAGAAGGCTACTATCGCTCAAAATGATATCCCAACAGACTTATTGCAATTAAATGATAAAGAGTTAAAAGCCTCTTTTGAATTTGACACAGAGGATGGAGAGCAAATCTTAGTGAAAGTTGCTATTTCTGCAGTGAGTGTAGCATCTGCTCGTAAAAATTTAGAAGCTGAAATTCCGCATTGGGATTTCAATAGAACCCAAAATGAAGCCGAACAAGCTTGGAATAAAGAGCTTTCTAAGATTGAAGTGGATTCGGATGAGGAAACAAAACATATCTTCTATACGGCACTTTATCACTCATGTATTGCACCCAACATTTTTTCTGATGTAGATGGATCTTATCGAGGAACAGACCTAGGAGTACATAAAACTAAAAACTTTGATAATTACACCGTATTTTCTCTTTGGGATACCTATCGTGCAACACATCCTTTATTTACGATTATCGATCAAAAGCGTACGAATGATTTCATAAACACCTTTATCAATCAGTATGAAATAGGAGGGCAATTACCAGTTTGGGAATTGGCTGGAACTTATACGGGTTGTATGATTGGATACCATTCTGTTCCTGTAATTGTAGATGCTTATAAAAAGGGGATTGCAGATTTCGATGTAGAGAAAGCATATGAAGCTATGCTTCACTCAGCTGAGCAAACACATTTAGGATTAGAGTCTTACCATAAAAACGGATTCATTACCGCCAACGACGAGCCTGAATCTATTTCTAAAACTCTGGAGTATGCTTACGACGATTGGTGTATTGCTCAAATGGCAAAAGATTTAGGTAAAGAAGGCGATTATAATAAATTCATGGAGCGTGCTCAATCGTACAAAAATGTCTTCGATCCGAATACAGGATTTATGCGTGCTAAGATGAATCACTCTTGGTTTGTTCCTTTTGATCCTTCTGAGGTAAACTACAATTATACAGAAGCCAATTCATGGCAGTATTCATTTTATGTACCTCAAGACATTCAAGGTTTAACACAATATCTAGGTGGAAAAGCCAAACTTGAAGCTAAACTCGATCAGTTATTTACGGTTTCTTCAGAAACTGCTGGTAGACATCAAGCAGATATTACTGGATTGATTGGGCAATATGCTCACGGAAATGAGCCTTCGCATCATATGGCCTACTTGTACAATTATGTAAACAAACCGTGGAAATCGCAAGAGCGCGTTTCGCAGATTTTAAAGGAGATGTATAGCAATGCTCCCGATGGTTTGTCGGGGAATGAGGACTGTGGACAGATGTCATCCTGGTATGTGTTGAGCGCCATGGGTATTTACCCTGTAACTCCCGGTTTAGATTACTATACAATAGGTTCACCTCGTTTAGAAAAGGCAAGTATCAATCTCGAAAATGGAAATCAATTCCAAATTATCGCTAATGGAGCTTCAGAACAGAATAAGTATATCCAATCTGCCACATTGAATGGAAAAGCATTCAATCGATCGTATATCTATCATTCAGAAATTATGGATGGGGGAACACTAGAATTTATCATGACGAATACTCCGAATGAAAACTGGGCTTCTTTAGATACTGAGATTCCTGTTTCTCTTATAGAAGACGCCCTTATTGTAGCAGTACCCTATATAGATAAAGGAGATCGAACTTTTACGGATTCAAATGACTTGGCTTTAAAAGCTTGGGATACTGAAGCTAAGATCTATTACACTTTAGATGGTTCTGAAGCAAATGAAAATTCTACGCTGTATATGGATGCTTTTACAATTAGTGAAAGTATGACTCTTAAAGCTATTGCCGTAAATGATGGAACTACAAGTAAACAAATCACGGCTGAGTTCACTAAAATACCTAAAGGACGCTCCATTGAATTGTTTACAGAATACGGATCTCATTACTCTGCCGGAGGCGATAAAGCCCTTATAGATCATTTAAAAGGAGCTAAAAACTATATGACGGGTTCTTGGCAAGGTTACCAAGGAGTGAATGTAGAGGCGATTATCGATTTAAACAAAAGAACCCGTATCAAGGACTTAAGTATAGGTTTCCTTCAAGATTGGAATGCTTGGATATTTATGCCTGAAAGTGTAGAATATTATGCTTCCAACGATGGAAAGAATTTCCATAAATTGGGTAGCGTTTTAAATCAAGTTGATGAAAAGGAGTCTGGCGTTATTCTGCAAGACTTCAGCTTAAAAACAAACACGAAGACTAGATATATTAAAGTCATTGCGAAAAACAGAAAATACAATCCCGACTGGCACAGAGCCCCAGGAGATATATGCTGGATTTTCGCCGATGAAATAAGTATAAATTAATTCTCATTATGAAAAGAAGAGATTTTTTAAAGAATACAGCCTTAGCTTCAGCAGTGATAGTTATCCCTGCATGTAGTACTGATGCAAAACAAATCAATGGAACAGCTGCACAAAAAGGTGGTTTACCGATTGTAATATCCACATGGAATCACGGAATATCAGCAAACGAAGCTGCAATGGAAGTGATTGAAAATGGAGGTAGAGCATTAGATGCCGTAGAAGCTGGAGTGAGAGTTCCTGAATCTGATCCAAAAATGATGTCGGTAGGCTACGGTGGTTTACCCGATAGAGATGGGCATGTTACTTTGGATGCTTGTATTATGGATGAAACTGGGAATTGTGGTTCTGTTTCTTATCTGGAGCATATTAAAAATCCAATTTCTGTTGCCCGCAAAGTGATGGAAGACACACCTCACGTGATGTTAAGTGGGAAAGGTGCTTATGATTTCGCTATAGAAAAAGGCTTTAAAAAAGAAAATCTCTTAACCGAGAAAGCTGAGAAACGCTGGAAGAAATGGTTGAAAGAAAGTAAATATGAGCCTATCGTCAATATAGAAAATCACGATACGATTGGCTTATTAGCCATCGATCAAAAAGGTGATATTTCTGGTGCTTGCACTACTTCTGGATTGGCTTGGAAAGTTCACGGTAGAGTAGGTGATTCCCCAATTATTGGCGCAGGAATGTACGTGGATAATGAAGTAGGTGGTGCTTGTGCTACAGGAGTTGGTGAGATGGTGATGAAAACTTTGGGTACTTTCTTAATCGTAGAATTAATGCGTCAAGGAAGAAATCCACAAGAAGCATGCGAAGAAGCGGTAAATCGTATTATTGCCAAGCAAGAGTACAAGGATATGCAAGTGGGCTATTTGGCTATCGATAAAGTTGGTAATTATGGAGCTTATGCTATTCACCCTGGCTTCAACTATGCACTTCATTCAAACGGCGAAAATAATATGCATAACGCGGAATCATTCGTTCAAAAATCTTAATCCCTCAATACCATGCAAAATAAAACAAACTATAATGCAGCGCTAGCAACCTTAGTGACTGTGTTTTTCTTCTGGGGATTTATCGCCGCTTCTAACGGTGTATTTATTCCTTTTTGTAAATCGTATTTTCATTTAGATCAATTTCAATCGCAACTGATTGATTTTGCTTTTTATGGAGCTTATTATATTGGCGCATTATTACTCTTTATTGTTTCGGGCTATGTTAAAATGGACATCCTTAATAAATGGGGATTTAAAAACGGTATAGTTTACGGCTTAGTACTTTCTGCAATCGGAGCAGCCTTAATGATTCCTGCAATTTCTATTGGTTCCTTTGGGCTTATTTTAGGGGCTTTATTTGTGGTTGCGCTTGGATTCTCATTGCAGCAAACTTCTGCCAATCCTTTTGCTATTGCATTGGGAGATCCTGCCACGGGTTCTCACAGATTGAATTTAGCGGGTGGTGTAAATTCCTTCGGAACTGCTATAGGTCCAATTGTGGTTGCATTGGCACTTTTTGGAGCAGCTACTTATTCTGATGATCAAATATCAGGAATCGATTTATCTACCGTAAAAGTGCTTTATATAGCTGTAGGATCTTTATTCCTAGTAGCCGCGGGATTGTTCATCTTCTCAAAAAAACTGCCACAAGCAAAAGGAGATACTACTTTTGTACAAGCTCCAAAAGCGGTTAAAACTCTTGGTTTTATTACCCTTTCACTTTTAGTAATATTCTATTTTGTATTCGATCAATATAGAGGAGATATTGTTGACTCTAACTTCATCTTCCAATTAATGATGGTAGCCTTGGTGATTATTGTAGGGAGTTTATTATTTGCCAATAAAAACGCTATTAAAAAGCCCGAAGGTTGGGGAGCTATGCAGTACCCTCAATTGGTAATGGGTATGTTGGCAATATTCACCTATGTAGGGGTAGAAGTTACGATTCAAAGTAATTTGGGTGAGTTGCTTAAAACACCAGGATTCTATACAGATAATGGGCTATCCGATTCTCAAATTGCACCATTCATTTCTATGTATTGGGGTTCCTTAATGATTGGTCGTTGGGCTGGTGCAATTACAGTATTTAAGCCAGGAAAAACATTGAAAAATGTATTATTAATAGTAGTTCCTTATATCGGTTTTGGAGTGGTCTTATTTGTGAATCACATGAGCAATAATATTGTAAGTGGTTTGTATTTATATGGTTATAGTATTTTACTTCTAATTGTTGGTTTCATATTCGGTCAAGAAAAACCTGCTAAGACCTTATTTATCTTCGGATTATTGGGTGTAATAGCAATGTTAGTAGGTTTGTTCTCTACAGGAACAATCGCTTTATATGCATTTATGAGTGGTGGTTTATTCTGTTCGATTATGTGGCCAAGCATCTTCTCTTTATCCATTGCTGGTTTAGGGAAATACACTTCTCAAGGTTCAGCATTTTTAATTATGATGATTTTAGGTGGTGCTATTATTCCACCAATTCAAGGTAAACTAGCAGATTTATTTAACATCCACAATTCTTACTGGATTACCGTAGCCTGTTTTGTATATCTAATGTTCTTTGCTATAAAGGTTAAGGGTGTTTTAAAAGCTCAAGGAGTAGATTACGATGCTTAATATGAAATTAGCCGTAGGAATAGATATAGGAGGTACAAACACAGCATTTGGATTGGTTGATGAGCAAGGAAATTGTCTTGCACATAACTCAATTAAAACTTCAGATTATCCTCTTGTCTCAGAATTCGTAGCTAAAGTATCAAAAGAGGTAAATGTACTCATTGACTCTCTTGATCAAAGTGAGATTATTGGAATGGGCATTGGTGCACCAAATGGGAATTATTATACAGGAACAATAGATTTTGCCCCTAACCTTAAATGGGAAGGAGTAGTACATTTAGTAGATCTCTTTAAAGAGTATTTCAACTTCCCAGTATACCTAACCAACGATGCTAATGCTGCAGCTATTGGCGAACGTATTTATGGTGCGGCAAAAGGGGTAGATGATTTTATAATGGTCACACTCGGAACAGGTTTAGGATCTGGCTTTGTTGTGAATGGCGAATTGGTTTACGGACACGATGGCTTTGCAGGCGAATTGGGACATACCATTATTGAGAAGAACGGTCGTGACTGTGGCTGTGGTAGAAAAGGATGTTTAGAAACTTACGCTTCTGCAAGTGGAATTGTGAGAACTGCTAAAGAGTTTTTGGAGAAACCTAATAATAGCCTTTTAGTTGATTTAAATGAGATAACTAGTAAATCGATTGCTGATACGGCTATTAAAGGAGATCAATTGGCTTTGGATATTTTCGATTATACTGCAGAGAAGCTAGGTTTTAGCTTGGCAAATACCGTTGCTATTAGCAGCCCAAAACTTATTGTGTTATTTGGTGGTTTGGCGCAATCGGGTGACTTAATCATCAAGCCTACTAAGAAGTATATGGAAGGATATCTACTCAATATTTATCAAAATAAAGTAGACATACTACCAAGTAAATTAAAAGCTTCGGATGCAGCCATTTTGGGTGCTAGTGCTTTGGCTTGGCAGAATTCGTAATTAGCTATCAGCTTAAAAACACCTTTTAAATAATGAGACTCATTACACTAATTATAATTTCTCTTTCTCTATTTGCTTGTAGGCATAAAGAGAAAGAGCATTCTACAATCATTCCTCAGGTACAAGAAATTCAACATTCAGCTTCCTATTTCGATTTGAGTAATTTTCAGATATATGCAGATGAAAATTCTTTTGTTACAGCTGAATTATTGTCTCTGGAATTAGAGAAAATTGATTATAAACTAGACTCTATTCTTTCTTTTCAAGAACCGATTGAAGCAAAGAGTATAAACCTACTAATTGATACTTCTTTAAATGACAATTCAGAATACTACGAACTAAGGATTAAAAAGGATTTTATACTGATTAAAGGGGCAAGTCACGAAGGATTGATTCACGGCATCTATTCATTACTTCAGTTAATCCCTAGAAGTAGTGGTATAGACGACTCCAAATTGGCTTGTTTATCCATTAAAGATTATCCGAAATTCAAATGGCGCGGAATGCTATTAGATTGTTGCCGTCATTTTATGGATGTGGATTTTGTGAAACGCTATATCGATTTACTTGCCTATCATAAGATGAATGTACTCCACTGGCATTTAACAGAAGATCAAGGTTGGAGAATAGAGATTCAACAATACCCGAAATTGACTGAGATAGGAGCGTGGCGAACAGAAAAAGACGGCTCTATATACGGTGGGTTTTATACACAAGAGCAAATTAAAGAAGTAATAGCCTACGCATCACAAAGAGGAATAACAGTAATTCCTGAAATTGAATTACCTGGACATAGCCTAGCTGCATTAGCTGCCTATCCAGAGTATTCGTGTACTGGAGGTCCTTTTGAAGTAGAGAGGGATTGGGGTGTTTTTAAAGATATTTACTGTGCAGGAAACGACAGTACTTTTACATTCTTAGAAAATATACTAGATGAAGTTATTAAATTATTCCCTTCAGAGTATATTCATATTGGTGGAGATGAAGCGCCTAAATTCCGCTGGGAAAATTGTGCTAAATGCCAAAAGCGTATTGCTACGGAAGGTTTACATGACGAGCACGAGTTACAATCTTATTTTATCCAACGCATTGAGAATTATATCAACTCTAAAGGAAAGAAGCTTATTGGTTGGGATGAGATTTTAGAAGGGGGATTAGCCAAAGGAGCTACTGTACAATCGTGGAGAGGTTTTGAAGGAGCTGCTGAGGCTGCTAAAACTGGTCACGATGCTATTGTATCACCAACTTCTCATGCTTATTTCGATTACGGTTTAGAGGTGACTGATTTAGAAAAGGTGTATGCTTTCAACCCAATACCTGAAGGCTTGACAGATGAAGAGGCTGAGCATATCATTGGTGGGGAATGTAATATGTGGACCGAAAGAGCAGCTCAAAATACAATAGACTCAAAGGTATTCCCTAGAATTCTTGCCATGTCGGAAGTATTGTGGACTTATTCCGCAGCAAGAAACTACGATGCCTTTTACGATAGAGTGCAAAACCACTATAAGAGATTAGATCAATTAGGCGTAGAATACGGCTTAGAAACCACTCCAGTGCACTTTAATTCTGAGTATAAGGATGGCAAATTCAGCATTACATTAAAGCCAGGAACCAAAGATTTAGACATCCATTATCAAATTAATGAAAGCGAAGTATTTCAATACGATTCTACATTTACAGTTTCAGGAACGAATCATATTAAAGCTTGGGCTACTAAGGGAGATAAACTCTATGGAGAAGCTTTTGAAATAGATCTTTATCAGCACAAAGGATTAGAAGCTACTATTTCTGGATTAAATGAATATTACAATGGGTATTCTGGCGGTGGCGATAATTGTATTGCAAATGGACTAAGAGGGACTACCAATTTTCGTGATGGAAGATGGCAAGGTTATTCAGGCCTAGACTTTACAGCAACATTAAGTTTTGATGAGGTCCAAAAGGTGGATTCAGTACTGAGTTCCTTTTATCAATACAATCTATCCTGGATATTCATGCCAAAAAGAATTACGGTCTATACTTCTACAGATGGCGAGAGCTATTATAATAGAGCCGAATTGGAGACTAAAATTTCAGATAGAGCAGAAGGAGAATTCTTCGGAGAGTTTGTGATGACATTCCCAGAAGTGGAGGCTAAGTATATAAAGATTAAGGCAGAAAACTACGGCAAATGCCCTGACTGGCATCCAGCCGCTGGTTCAGATACTTGGTTGTTTGTGGATGAGGTTAGGGTTTATTAGTCTAATATATCATTATTAGAATGCCTACTTCTTCAAAATTTTATCAGCTACTTTCTGTGCGTCTTCACAATATTTGTCTTCACCCTTTAATTTCCACTCACCTGTTTTTTTAATGTAGAAACGAACTGTTTTGTCTACAACTACAGCATAACCACCGTATGAAGTCAATAGATTTTTAATCTCATCGTTATAGTCAGTTCTACTTAACTCACCGTCCATTACCAGATCCCAAAGCTTATTAATACGCTTAGATTTCTCTTTGTAAATCGGGTTGGTCGTTTTATAGGCCATTAAAAAAAGTGAAAGTGCTTTCGCTTCTGGAGTCGGTTTTTGAGTATTCGTGTTCATGCTCTTTTTGGCTATCTAATTAAGATGGTAAATTTACTTTAATAATTCAATCGATTCTTTATACTTTGATTTTTTATACCTGACTTACAACATTGGTACAAACTCACATTGAGTTTATATGTTTATCGTCAATTTAGTGGGAATTCAGCATGAAGGTTTATCGACTCTCAAACACAAAGCTCCTTGTTTAAGGAGTTGTTTATTGCAGCTTGCCCTTATCACAACAAACTAAAATACCACATTCATTTAACACATCAACTTGATGAAACTAACAGGGACATGGAAATATAGCGAAGACTTTTCTCAGGGAGATAGTGAAGGGGAATTAGTCTTAACACAAGAAGGAAATGTTCTAAGTGGAACATTAAGGCATACAGAAACTCCCATTAAGGGGGATTCATACATAATTGAGCAGAAAATGGAAGGTGTATATGATAATGAAGACAAATCCTTCATTCTAAAGGCTAGTACATTTACTGTATTAGAAGCCAAAGAAGACATTATTTATGAGCTAGATTCATTTGTAGCACAAGTAATGAACGAAGATTTAATTGTAGGTACTTCGGAAGATAAGCAAGGAGTGTTGGGGGTGTTTAGTTTTAAGCGTATTTAGACTCAGCCTGACTATTTCATCGTCTTTTCCGATGCAAATTTGAGAGATTTGAACTTGATGATTATTATATTATTCTAACTGATTAATCTTAAGAATCGACGAAAAACACACTTGCACAGTCCATCATTTTTCCTATTTTTGTAATCCAAGCCATGAAGACAAATCAATTACATACAAACTGTTGTTGCACGGAACCTATCTAGAATCCAAATGGGCAATTAGTGCTATGTAAACAAATCATAACCTATCCATTTGGATGGGTTTTTTAGTTTTAAGAAATGAAGCAATTCAATCAGAACATTTTAGATATTATTGGTAATACACCGATAATAAAATTAAACAAAGTAGCTAATCATGTAGATTCAGACATCTATGTAAAATTAGAGTATATGAACCCTGGGGGCTCCATAAAAGACCGTATGGGTGTATACTTATGTCAGAAAGCAGTAGAGCGCGGTGATTTAAAACCTGGTGGAACTATTGTGGAATCTACCTCTGGAAATACAGGAGTAGGTATTGCCTTATTTGCAGCTATCCATGGATACAAATGTGTATTCGTAATGGCCGACAAGCAATCACTAGAGAAGATTGATAACTTGAAGGCTTACGGAGCTAAAGTATTGGTTTGTCCTACAAATGTAGAGCCTGAGGATCCTAGATCATATTATTCTGTAGCAGCGAAGCTTGGAGAGTTACCAAACTCAGTATTCTTAGATCAATATGGAAACATGGATAATGGTGAGTCTCACTTTGAGATTACGGGTCCTGAGATCTATGAGCAGACAAAAGGTGAATTCGATACATTAATAGCTGGAATTGGTACAGGTGGAACGATTTCAGGATGTTCTAGATTTTTAAGAACTAAAATGCCAAATCTAAAAGCTGTTGCTGTAGATTGTGAAGGATCTATATTAATGGAATACCACCAAACAGGCGAAATGGGCGAGGCTCATAGCTATGTAGTTGAAGGTATAGGAGAAGACTTTTTACCGGACAATGTGATTTTTGATCAAATTGATGAGTTTGTGAGAGTGGGTGATGAAGAATCTTTCCACATGACCATAAGACTTTTAAGAGAAGAAGGTATTTACGCTGGTGGTTCAAGTGGATCGGCTGTAGTGGGAGCACTTAGATATGCTGAATCATTAGACAAGCCAGAACGCATTCTAGTAATCCTTCCAGATTCTGGTAATCGCTATGCTTCTAAAATTTACAACGAAGCTTGGATGAAAGAAATGGGCTATGTTAAAGGCGAAGCAGCAAAAGATGAATTAGATTTAGAAATCGAAAAAATATTGGGAAATGACTGATTACAAAGATTTACATAAAGGCACAAAAGCCATTCACGTAGGAAACCAACCGGATGAAACAACCGGAGCTGTAATTCCACCTATTTATCAGACATCTACCTTTATTCAATCAAGCCCTGGTGAACATAAAGGTTATGAGTATACACGTTCTCATAATCCTACCAGAACACGTTTAGAAGAGTGTTTGGCTTCGCTAGAAAATGCCGAACACTGTTTAGTGACTTCTAGTGGTATGGCTGCGGTTTCATTGATATTCCAATCATTCGCTCAAGGAACTAAAATCCTTTGTGGAGATGACGTTTACGGTGGTACGTACCGTATTTTAAATACTATTTACAACGATCGTTTTGAGCTTAAGCATGTAAATATGACCGACATCGAATCTGTAAAAGAAGATTTAGCTTCTTTCAATCCAGATTTAGTGTGGTTAGAATCCCCAACCAATCCAATGTTACAGATAAGTGACATTAAAGCGATTTGTGTAGCTTCTCATGCAGTAAATGCAAAAGTGGTGGTAGACAATACCTTTATGAGTCCATACTTCCAAAACCCATTGGATTTAGGTGCTGACATGGTAATGCACTCTTTAACTAAATACATCAATGGACATAGTGATGTTGTTGGTGGTGCGATTATGTTGAGCGATAATGAGCAATACGACAAGCTTTGGTATTTACAGAATTCTATTGGTCCAAGTCAATCTCCATTCGACTCTTGGTTAGTATTAAGAGGCGTAAAGACTTTGGCTTTACGTATGCGTGCTCATGCAAGTAATGCAATCGAAATTGCTAAATTCTTAGAAGCGCATCCTAAAGTTGATAAGGTTATTTATCCAGGATTAGAATCTCATCCACAGCACGAATTAGCCAAAAGACAAATGTCGGGCTTTGGTGGAATGTTGAGTATATACATCAAAGGTGGTATTGCTGAAAGTAGAAAATTTTTAGAAGAAGTAGACTTATTTGCTTTAGCTGAAAGCTTAGGTGGTGTAGAAAGTTTAATTGAGCACCCTGCTATTATGACTCATGCTTCTGTTCCTGTAGAGGAAAGAAATAAATTAGGTATAGCCGATAATTTTGTTCGCCTATCTGTTGGTGTTGAAGATGTAGAAGATTTAAAAGCAGACTTGAGTAGAGCCTTAGATCGAATTTAGTAATGTTAATCCCTAAAACATGAAAGAAGAAATCAATCAGCGTCTCTATGAAATTGAGAATTATTTGAAAGATGGGAAGCAGTTTTTTGCTTCCTCATCTTTTCACTTGTCTTGCATACTTTTTTGCAGGAATTTCATCTAAGTTGAGGTGCCCTCTAAAATCTTCAACGATTTCAATATTGAAACTAAAGGACTTGAAGAAGAGCTTTCAGAATTTAATAAGTCATTTGTTCAATAGTGCTATGAATTATCTACTTACAAATCAAGAAACAGAGCGTTTAAGCTTTAGAGCGTTGACTAAAGAAGATTACCAGACTTGGTTGCCATTTTTTGAGAATAAGATGATCCTAACCTACTTTGGCATCAACCCCAATTTACCTCAAAAAGAACTTTGTGATAATTGGTTTAAAAAAGTATTCCACCGTTACGAGAATAATTTAGGAGGTTTGAATGCTATTATCCTCAAAGAAACAGGAGAATTGATTGGGCAGTGTGGTTTGTTAATTCAAAATGTAGAAGGCCTAGAAAGACTTGAAATAGGCTATTCTTTATTACCTAAGTATAGAGGCTTTGGTTATGCCACAGAAGCTGGAATAAAATGTAAAGAATTTGCCTTTGAAAATGGTATAGCTACAGAACTTATCTCAATGATACATATAGATAATTTAGCATCTGAAAATGTAGCCAAGAAAAATGGAATGAGCTTAGAATCTATTATTGATTTTGAGGGAATGCCTGCAAAGGTTTATAGCATATCTAAGTGATTTTCATAAATTTGGCAATGCAGTTATACTGATAAAAGATTAATTCTGAATAAGAATGAACATTTACGGACTATAAAAATTAGCACCGAATATGAAAACTTTTTACAAAATCATCATTTTAACATTTGTTACAAATTTTACTGTAAGTTATTCAAACGCGCAAGTATTAAGTGATCGCTCTAATCTTAGTGTGTCTGCAGAGCTTACTATAGGTGTATGCGCAACTATTAATTATGAGTATCGTTACCGATAACTCATTTATTTCTGTGGATTTTGGTGAAGTTGTATCATTTGATAACCTACCACATCTTGATCTTACACATGTTTTTTTAAAAGGCAATGGAACTCATTTTTTTGAGTATGGCTATGGGCTTTTTACATTATAATTCTTTCATCAAGACTTCATAGAGCTTCACCATTTCGGTAATATCATCTTTATGAACTTTCTCATCAGGAGTGTGAACATTATCTTCTGGAGCACCTACAAAACACCAGTCAAAAGGGTAGGAGGACTTTTGCAAGCCATTACCATCCGATCCACCAGCATCTTCAATTTCCAATTGGAATTTGATATTATTCTTCGTAGCAATATCAATAATCTTACGAACGTATGACTTACGAGGAATTCCAGAATCACGCATTGAGATAGCAACACCTTCGCCGTGAGGGACACCTTCGGTAACCCAAGTAATGTCGGAAATCAACGCTTGACGAACACCCCAATTTTCGTAAATGTGTTTTCCTAAATACCCTACAGAACCACCTCCAGTTTCTTCCCAACAAGAGAACACAAGCACACCATCTTCTAATGTCTCAGCTACCTTTAAAGCATTCCACATCCCCAAACGGTTGTCCATATAACAGTTTTTAATATAATCGCCTTCTTCGCGCCAATTGGGCTTAAAAGTCAGGTTTGTACCACGATCGATATCTCTATCCAATTTATAGGAAATAGCTTTTGAATCGCCATTCACCATCAATTCAGTCTCAATGGCGCCTTTAGAATCTTCACCTACCAACTTAATACCCGAAATTAAACGTGGACCACCAAGTTTAACCAACTCTTTGCCATAACGAACAGTAAATCCTATAGAATCTAAATGTGCAAAAATGGCTGTTCGAGGATTTCCAAATTTCAGCATTAAGCAATCTTGGAATTCATTGCCATAAATCAATTCTGGCTGTACTTTCCAATTGGCTTTATTCTTTTCTACATAGTCAATCAAGAAATCTCTCAAAGGAGCTTCATCTCCCGCGGGAGCTTGTATTGCTTGTAATTCTTTTAGTAATGAATAATCCATATACTTAATTAATAATTGATAGTGAATGATGATTTATGAGGCTGCATTTTAGTATACTAATCTACCAAAATACTAGTTTACTCATCATCCATCTTTTTAATACTTATGTTCTTTAATCCTGTAAATTTCTCTACAGCTTTATCAGCCTCTTTCTTCCGTATAGCAAACTGAATCTTACAATCAATTTCCATATGCTGACTAACAATCTCTACACCTAAATCCTTCATAAAACGCATTACGGTATTCATTTCTGGATAGCCAAAACTAATTTCAAAAATATCGTCGATAGTGCATTCAATAATGTCTGCATTATTTAAGGCTTCTAGAGCAGCAGTTTTATAAGCGTTCATCATACCACCAACACCTAGTTTAGTCCCACCAAAATAGCGCACCACCACAACAGCAACATTGGTTAAATCTTTGGCGTCTATTTGACCAAGGATAGGTTTCCCTGCAGCATTGGTTGGCTCCCCATCGTCATTAGCTCTGTAAACAGAATAATCTTGCTTAAAACGATAAGCATAACAATGATGTCTTGCGGTGTGATGCTCCTTCTTAAGCTCATCAATCTTAGCTTTCAGTTCTTGTTCTGAAGTATAAGGATAGGCATAGCCAAAAAACTTAGAGCCACGGTCTTTAAAGAAACCTTCAGTAGGCTCTTTAATCGTTTTATATGAATCCTTTATTTCTCTCAAATTATGAAGCTGATATTAAGAATATTGAAAGCATCGCAATGACAATACCAAACCAATTGATTTTTGATAAATGCTCTTTAAAAAAGAGGCTCGCAAAGATAGCCGAAGCAGCCACAATTCCCATATTATTGATAGGAAACACAAAGCTACTTTCAGGGAAGTGATTTAAGCACTTTAAGAAAAATACGATGGATAGTACATTTGGGATTCCCAATCCAATTCCCGCAATAATATTCTTCATCTGAATTTTATCAACCGTAAAGTGTCTAAAAAGCAATATTGGAACCCCTATTAATCCAGCTACAGAGTAGAGTATAGAGCTAAATTGCAACTCTAAACCTTTATCAACTAAATCATAGGTTTCTAGGCTATAAATAAGAATGATATCCAAGACTCCAGAACCAAAGAATAGGATAATTGGAACTATAATTAGAATTGGATTCATAGACTTTCTTTTCTCTTCTTTTTTTGCAGTAAAGTAAACCGACAATAGAGCTAAGATGATTCCTGCAACTTTCAAAGAATTCATTGAATCTCCAAAATACCAAAAACCGAAAATTACTGGAATACAAAGGGAAATCTTTGTTGCAACCGAAGTGATGGCAATCCCTATTTTTTGCGCTGAATAAGCCACTACATTGAATAAACTAATAAATAGAATTCCAATTAAAAGGGTTGAAGGAAACCATTCTTCAGAAGTAATTTGATCAATATTTATAGGTTCTCCAACAACAATAAAACAAATCAGTCCAGCAGTGATATAATTAAATACAATCGCCTGAAAATTATCTATCTCATAACGCTCAAAAATCTTGAAGACAATGACAAGTGCGGTTGTGAATAGAATACTGAGAAGAAGATAAATCATGTAAGATTGTATTTTAGTAGATTGGTATTCTAGTACAATTATCTTGAGTAAGGTTTTCTAACATACTAACCTACTGATATACTATTATAATACCAGCTCAATACATCCTTAGAAACCTTTTCTTCAGACAGTGGATTCGTGTTCAATATCGGAGCAAGAATTCCCTTTTCAAGATTAGTCTCTCCAACAAAAACTCTAGCTTCATCCCATATATCTTTATCTATAAAAGACTGAAGGGTTTCTCTGCCACCTTCAATAATAACAGAGTGAATATTTCTCTTATAAAGTTCATCCATCATCTCTTCATGGAGATTAGCAAAGTTTATGATTTGATATTCAGTAGTGCTAGTATTCTCTTGGGAATTCTCCGTAAAAACTATAGTTTTAGCGGAATCATCAAATACTTGTAAAGAACCTTTTAAACGAAGATTTCGATCTACAACTAATCTTAATGGTTGATTTCCTTCCCATAAACGAGCTGTGAGTGCTGGATTATCCTTTTCAGCAGTATTTGTACCAACTAAAATAGAAGCTTCTTCTGTTCGCCACTTGTGTACGAGTTTCTTCGACTCAGGACTTGTAATCCAAAATGGTTTTTCTGTTTCTTGTTCTAAGGGTGCGATAAAACCGTCTTTAGTTTCAGCCCACTTTAAAATAATATAAGGTCTTTTCTTTTCGTGGAAAGTAAAAAAGCGCTTGTGGGAGGCTTTGCATTCTTTTTCCAGAACACCAACTTTAACGGTCGATCCAGCTTTTTGCATCATCTCAATTCCTTTTCCAGAAACTTCGGAGAAAGCATCAACACAACCTACTACCACATTTGGTATTTGGTACTTTATAATGAGTTCGGCACAGGGTGGCGTTTTGCCATAGTGAGCACAGGGTTCAAGGCTAATATAAATCGTGGATTCTTTTAAGAGCGTATTATCTTTTACTGAATTCACAGCGTTTACTTCGGCATGAGCTTCTCCAGCCTTTTGATGCCACCCTTCACCAATGATTTCTCCATTGTGAACAACCACTGAACCCACCATTGGATTTGGATAAGTTTTCCCCAACCCTAAAGCTGCCAATTCCAGGCATCTTTTCATATAAATTTCATCCTTGTGCATAGCTCAAAAATAGACAAAATGCTTTAGTTTTAGGCTATGCAAAAAATCAAAGATATTAGACTCCATTTAAAAGATTCTCTAGCGACTCATTATCCTGAGTCAGAGTTGAGAGGCTTTAATAATTGGATACTAGAATATCTCTTTGATTACAGCAGCATGGATGCTTTGATACATGCCGAAAAGGATTTATCTGATAAGGATATTAAGAATGTTAAGCGCATCGTTACGCTTTTAAAACAAGAAAAACCCATACAGCAGATTGTTGGTTATGCATGGTTTTACGGTCATAAATTCATGGTGAATCAACATGTTTTAATTCCACGCCCTGAAACGGAGGAATTGGTTGATTGGATTTTAAAGGATAAACCTGAGAATAAGTCAATACTTGATATTGGAACAGGATCTGGCTGCATCCCTATTACACTTGCTTTAAATAGTAATGCACAAGTTTCATCAGTAGACATTTCTGACCTAGCCATAAAACAAGCCCAAGAGAACGCTAAATTATTAAAAGCTTCAGTAGATTTTATTCAAGCAGATATATTAGCAGAGGAGAGTAGTGAAAATTTAGATACTTACGACATTATTGTGAGTAACCCTCCTTATGTACTTGAATCTGACAAAGAGATGATGGCGAATAATGTCTTAGATAACGAACCTCATTTAGCCCTCTTTGTGCCTGATATAGATGCTCTAAGGTTTTATAGAGCCATAGCGGATATTGCTACAAAAAGATTAAACCATAATGGAATACTCTATTTTGAAATCAACGAAAAGAAAGGGCAAGAAACTGTGGGAATACTAAAAGAAAAAGGTTTTTCTGACATAGAACTAAGAGAAGACTTACAAGGTAAAGATAGAATGGTAAAAGCCGTTTGGAAATTGTAAATTGCTTCATTCGTAAGAGGTGAAAAGGAAAACGTAAGACGAATTACTAGATTAGAATTAAATGGACGCAAAGTCTAGAATAGATATACTTCGTGAAGAAATTGCTGGTCATAACCACGCTTATTACTTATTAGATAAGCCAATACTTAGTGACTTTGAATTTGATAAACTACTCGAAGAGCTTATTCAGCTCGAAAAAGAACATCCTGATTTTTTTGATATAAACTCGCCTTCACAAAGAGTTGGTGGTACAGTCAATAAGAATTTCGAAACGGTTAAGCACAAACACGCCATGCTTTCTTTAGGAAATACCTATTCTGAGGATGAGCTAAGAGACTTTGATAAACGCATTCAAAAAATCATTACCGAAGCCTATTCTTATGTATGTGAATTAAAATACGATGGTGTTTCTATCAGTTTGCATTATGAAAATGGAGCGCTAAAGCAAGCGCTTACACGTGGAGATGGTTCGCAGGGAGATGATGTAACCACTAATGTTCGTACCATTAATAGCATTCCTTTAAAACTGCTAGGAAATCCACCTTCTGAATTTGAAATTCGCGGTGAGATATTTATGCCTCATAAAGGTTTTGAAGAAATGAATAAGGATCGGGTGGGGGCAGGATACGATGCTTTTGCCAATCCAAGGAATGCTACTTCTGGGACTTTGAAGATGCTAGATAGTGCTGTGGTGGCTACTCGTCCTTTAGACTGTTTTTTATACCATGTTTTAGGCGAACAGATTGCTATAGACTCTCATTATGAGAAATTAGAAGAAGCTAAAAATTGGGGCTTTAAAATCCCTACAGATACCCGTACTTACGATTCCATTGATGGTGTTTTAAACTTTGTTCAATATTGGGATACAGCTCGCAAAGAATTGCCTTACGATATTGATGGGATTGTTATTAAAGTAGATAGTTCATTACAACAAGAAGAGTTAGGCTTTACAGCCAAGTCGCCACGTTGGGCAATTTCCTATAAATTTAAAGCCGAACAAGCTGTAACTATACTTAGAGAAATCACTTACCAAGTTGGTAGAACAGGCGCTATAACTCCTGTAGCAAACCTAGAACCTGTACAATTGGCGGGAACTATCGTAAAACGAGCTTCACTACATAATGCCGACCAGATTGCTAAACTCGATATACGGGAAGGCGACACCGTTTATGTAGAAAAAGGAGGGGAAATCATCCCTAAAATTGTAGGAGTTGCGGTAAAAGAAAGAGATTTATTCTCTCAACCAACGCTTTACATCACTCATTGTCCTGAATGCAATACCGAATTGGTACGTAAAGAAGGTGAGGCTCAACATTACTGCTTGAATGATAAAGCTTGTCCTCCACAGATAAAAGGTAAAATCGAACATTTCATCAGTCGTAAGGCAATGAATATTGACAGTCTAGGTACTGAAACAATAGACCAGTTCTTTAAAGAAGGTTTAATCAATAATGTGGCAGATTTATACTTCTTAACAAAAGAAGATATTCTTCCTCTAGAACGTATGGCTGAGAAGTCTGCATCTAAAGCTATTTCTAGTATTGAGCATTCCAAAAAAGTACCCTTTGAACGAGTGCTTTACGCCTTAGGAATACGCTATGTAGGAGTAACGGTTGCTAAGAAATTAGCTTATCACTATCAAAATCTAGAAAACCTACAATCTGCTGATTTTAATAAATTAATCAAAGTTGACGAAATCGGAGATAGAATAGCACAAAGTATTATTGAATGGTTTAATGAAAATGATAATTCTGCATTAATTAACAGACTCAAAGAAGCGAAAGTTCAATTGGAGATTGATAGTTCTATTCTTGCCGATAGAACTCATATTTTGCAAGGTCAATCCTTTGTCATATCAGGAGTTTTCACCAATCACTCTAGAGATGAATTAAAGAAACTTATTGAACAAAATGGAGGGAAAAACACTAGTTCCATTTCCAAGAAAACTAGCTATCTTGTGGTTGGAGAAAATATGGGCCCGAGCAAACGCGAAAAAGCCGAAAAACTAGAGGTTTCTATTATCTCTGAAGACGAATTTATCGACTTGTTAAAATGAGTATAACAACAGAAATAAAACATTGGTTTGGCAATTGGAAGCTAAAGCGTTCGGATCTAGAGAAGAAGCGAATACGCAAAGTCTATAATCTCCAAAGTGCCAAAAGAATCACTGTACTCTTTGACGCTACCGAAGAGATAGATGTCAACTTGGTAAAAGCTTTTGTTTCAGAACTATCAAAAGGAAAAGATGAGGTTAACGCATTGGGTTATGTAAACGAAAAAGGGAAGTCTCTGCAGCATATGTCAATACTTCATTTTGATTTTTTCTCACAAGAAGAATTAAACTGGTATGGGAAACCACATGGAATGATAATTGAAAACTTCATCCAAGAGGACTACGATATTCTTATCGATTTAAGCCTGAAGAAGTTCTATCCCTTAACCTATCTAGCAGTTGCATCGCCATCTAAATTTAAAGTAGGGCGATACCGAGAAGATATAAAGGTTTTCGACTTGATGATTGACAATGAGAAAAAACCTGGGCTAGAAACACTAATAACAGAAATAACACATTATTTAAACCGTATAGATCCATCATGACAACAGGATTAAGAGGAACAGGTGTTGCTATCGTAACGCCATTTAATGAAGATAGAAGTATCGATTTTAATGGCTTATCGAATTTGATAGACTACTTAATTGATGGGAAGGTAGAGTTCTTAGTTTCAATGGGCACCACAGGCGAGAGCGTGGTTTTATCTATAGAAGAAAAAGAAAAGGTGGTTTCTTTTACCAAAGAAAAGATTGATGGTAGAGTACCTTTTGTTGTTGGAATTGGAGGAAACAATACTGCTGCAATTGTAGAGCAAATTAAAACTACTGACTTTACATGTATAGATGCTATACTATCCGTTTCACCCGCTTATAACAAGCCTACTCAAGAAGGGATTTACCAGCATTTTAAAGCCATTTCTGAGACTTGCCCAGTAGATATTATTCTCTATAATGTCCCTGGAAGAACTAGCTCAAATATGTCGGCAGAATTGACTTTAAGATTAGCAAATGACTTTGATAATATTGTTGCCGTAAAAGAAGCATCTGGTAATATGGAGCAAATCATGCAGATCTTAAGAGATCGCCCGAAAGGATTTAAAGTCTTATCAGGTGATGATGCATTAACACTACCAATGGTGTTGATGGGAGCCGATGGGGTAATCTCTGTACAAGCTATGGCTCAACCTTATGAGTTTTCTGAAATGGTTCGCCAGGGACTTGCAGGGAATCTTGAAAAGGCTCGGGCTATGCATTATCCACAATTAGAAGTAATTGACCACTTATTTGCTGAAGGAAACCCTGCAGGAGTTAAAGCTTGTTTAAAGATAAATGGTGTTTGTGAAGAATATGTAAGACTACCACTAGTGGCTATTTCTAGAGAACGCTACGCTAAACTCGAAAACTTATTGAAATAAAAAAAGGCTCCCAAAATGGAGCTTTTTATTTTATTGTAATTATTTATCACTCTTACGAGGTCGTCTCCAGCGTCTACGTCTCCATGGAGCTTTTCGCACCATATCCATTTCTTTACCACTTCGTGGATAAGCCACATCTCCATAATAAAATTTAGTATTCAATTTATCATCAAATAAAGTGGCATTCACAACGAAGTCTTTTAAGGTAAAAATAGTCCAAGGAATCACTTTAGAATCACCTTCAAAAAGGGTTCCGTTCTGAGCATGAATCTCCCCATTATAACGGATAGCAACTCCATTCTGGGAATTCACTACAAAAGAATGGTCGCCTCTCTTTACACCCAAAACAATATGCCCATCATCTTGTTGGAAATCTAGCCAAGAGTGATTTTTCAACCTTCCAAAATAAGAGACTTGTACATAAACTGGAATGGTATCTTTTTCGAAGATAAAGACACTTTCCCAATCATGCTCATGATTTTCTATATGGGAATTCTCCCCATAGTAATACCAATACTGATACACATTATGTGAACGTGTCTCTGCATAATTAAAATACACAGCTGGAACCTGATTATTTGGACCTCTATTTTCTAACCCTGTTCTTCCTGTACCTGTAATTTTAGAACCTATAGAATAAAGGACCATATTCTCAATATTGTCTTCAACAGTCACTTTTCCGTCCTCATTAGCATCTTGAAAAGTGTTAAAATCAATGGGTATAGGAAAGTTTTTTTCTGCCGCTCCTAAAAAGCTCGCATCTTTAAAAGTTAGTGTCGGGAGATACTTCATAGGGTCTACGCTACTATTGCGTAATTCCTGCCCAAAAACTGAGGAGGAAATGAAGAATAATATATAAACAAAAACGGTATTTTTTTTGTTGAGAAAATCCATTGAAATGCTTTGATTTAGTACTTGGTAATTCTTTATTTTAGGACTGATAATCTTTAACAGTATTTAACAGTTATTAACCCGCAAAAAACAAGTCTTAAACTATGTTTGTTTAGCAATAGGGTTACAAATATAAACACATTAGAATGGATAGTGTAGACATTAAGGAAATTAACGAAAAAATCCAACAGGAGAGTGCTTTTGTCGATCTATTGACCATGGAGGTCAATAAGGTAATTATTGGACAAAAGCATATGGTAGAGCGATTATTAATCGGTCTCTTAGGAAATGGACATATCCTTTTAGAAGGGGTTCCGGGTTTAGCGAAGACTCTAGCCATCAACACACTTTCCAAGGCTATCGATGGGAAGTTTAGCCGTATTCAGTTTACTCCTGACCTTTTGCCATCAGATGTAATTGGTACGACGGTTTACAATATGCCAAAGAACGAATTCAGTATTAAGAAGGGACCGATCTTCGGAAACTTTATTCTTGCCGATGAAATCAATCGTGCTCCTGCTAAGGTTCAATCGGCTTTATTGGAAGCGATGCAAGAACGTCAGGTAACTATTGGTTCTGAGACATTCAAAATGGAAGAGCCGTTCTTAGTATTGGCAACTCAAAACCCTATTGAGCAAGAAGGAACTTACCCTTTACCAGAAGCACAAGTTGACCGTTTCATGTTAAAAACCATAATCGACTACCCAAAACAAGAAGATGAGCGCATCATCATGCGAAATAGCATGAATGGGCAATACGAGATTGTAAAACCTGTGGTAAGTGTTGAGCAAATCATCAAAGCTCGTGAGGTGGTGAAAACGGTTTATATGGATGAGAAAATTGAGAATTACATTCTCGATATCATCTTTGCAACTCGTTACCCAGAACGCTATGGATTAGAAAACTTAAGTCCATTAATTAGTTTTGGTGCTTCACCACGTGGCTCTATTAATTTAGCAACGGCTTCAAAAGCTTATGCTTTTATCAAACGTAGAGGTTATGTGATCCCAGAGGATGTAAGAGCTATTTGTCACGATATTCTCCGTCATAGAATTGGGCTTACTTACGAAGCAGAAGCAGAAAACATTACATCTGAGGAAATCATCAATCAAATTTTAAATCGAGTAGAGGTACCGTAGCATGGAGACTAAAGAGCTTTTAAAAAAGGTTCGGAAGATCGAAATAAAAACCCGTCGATTGTCCAATCACATTTTCTCTGGTGAATACCATTCTCACTTTAAGGGGAGGGGTATGACCTTTTCTGAGGTCCGTAAATACCAGCATGGCGATGATATTCGCGATATAGACTGGAATGTTACGGCAAAACTCAACGAGGCTCATATCAAGATTTTCGAGGAGGAAAGAGAGTTAACCATGATGCTTTTGGTGGATGTTTCTAAATCGGAATCCTTTGGTACTCGTGTACAGCGAAAAAGAGACCTCATAACCGAGCTTTGTGCTGTACTAGCATTTGCTGCCATTCAAAACAACGATAAGGTTGGAGTTGTATTCTTTACAGATCAAATTGAAATGTTTATCCCTCCTAAAAAAGGGAAATCACATATTCTTAGGATTATTCGCGAGCTCATTGAATTTAAACCCAAAGGTACTGGAACCAATATTTCTGAAGCTCTAAAGTTCTTGAGTTCGGTTGTTAAAAAGAGAAGTATCGTTTTCACACTTTCTGACTTTCAGGATAGTGATTACGATAAAAATATGAAAATAGCGTCTAATAAACACGATTTAACGGCTATTCGAATCTTCGATCCTGCAGAGGAAAACCTACCAAATATTGGTTTGGTACAAATGATTGAACCAGAAACGGGAGAAATTAGATGGGTAGATACCAGCTCAAAAAAGTTGAGAAACGAATATGGAACTGCCTATCAAAATCTAGTTTCTAAATTCAAATCATCTTGTAAGGCTTCAGGTACAGATTATTTAGACCTAAGAGTAGATAGGCCTTACACGAAACAATTATTAGAATTCTTTAAAAGAAGATAATCTTGAAGAGGTTTTTATACATACTTACTTTTCTATTTTCTGCATTGACTTTTGCTCAAACAGAAATACATGTCTCAGCAGACACTAATCAAGCTTTGATTGGTGATATCATACGCATTTACTTAAAAGTTCAGAATGCGAACGATATTATTTGGCCAAATATTGAAGAGGATATTAAACCACTAGAATTACAGCAATCAAGCTCAATTGACACTTTAATAAACAATGGCTCGAATACTTACAGTCAGCACTTTGCCTTACAGTCATTCGATACAGGTCGCTTCGTATTACCTAGCTTAGAATTCATAAACACGGAAGGGGATACTTTTTACTCAGACTCACTTTCGTTTGCTTTTCTATCGGTAGCTTTAGATACTACAAAAGCAGTTTATGACATTAAAGCTCCTGTAGCTGTTCCTTTCAACTTCGAAGAGGCTAAACCCTATATCTATGGTCTGCTGGCTTTAATCGCATTAATCATCATTATCTATTCACTCATTCAAAAGATGAGTGGAAAGACAGTCCTTAAAGAGGAAGTTGCTATTGTAATTCCATGTGAAGTCACTGCAATAAAAGCTTTGAAAAAGCTTCAAAGGGCTAAACTTTGCGATAAAGGAGAAGTGAAAGAACACTATGTACAGTTAACCGAAATTCTCCGTACATATTTTGATAAAGAGTTTTCTATTGAGACACTAGAATCTACTAGTGATGAAACGATAGAATTACTAAAAACTGCTCATGTTGACACTGCTTTGATTGATCAAATTACAGCCTTACTTACTGAAGCCGATTTGGTGAAATTCGCTAAAAGTAATCCTGACAACAGAACGAACGACTTGTTTATGAAGCAGTCTTTCAGCTTTATTAAAGATTGTCATAAAATGAAAGTGGAGGGTGATAATGTTTAATTCTATTGAATTTCTAAATCCAGAATTCCTCTATGCACTAATTCTTATTCCAATAGTGCTAGCTTGGGAAATCTTCCGTTCTAAAAAAAGAAATGCGAGCATCAGCTGGTCTTCGAGTTTTCTCATTCAAAAGAAAACAAGTTGGAAGATTATTTTGAAATACATTTTATGGCTTACGAGAGCATTAGCACTCTCCGCTATCATTATCGCACTTGCTCGACCACAAACCTCCGAAGTAAGCACAGAAACTATAAGTAAAGAAGGTATTGATATTGTTTTGGCAATGGATGTTTCTACAAGTATGTTGGCTCAAGATTTCAAGCCCAATCGCTTAGAGGCAGCCAAGCAAGTCGCACTTGACTTTATCTCGGAACGACACTCTGATCGCTTTGGTTTGGTTGTTTATGCTGGAGAAAGCTTTACCCAATGTCCTTTGACTACCGACCACAAAGTGGTTAAAAACCTTTTGAAAGAGGTGAGAGATGGACTTATTGAAGATGGCACCGCAATCGGTATGGGCTTAGCAACGGCTATCTCCAGACTCAAAGAAAGTGATACTGAAAGTAAGATTGTTATTCTCTTAACCGACGGTGAAAATAATGCCGGTTTTATCGACCCTATGACTGCTGTAGAGATTGCTGAACAAGCTGGAGTAAAGGTTTACACTATTGGCGTGGGGTCTTACGGGACAGCACCTTATCCCACAACCGACTTATGGGGTAGAGCAACTCATGTTGATGTAGAAGTCAAAATTGATGAAGAGCTCTTAATCAATATTGCTGAGGCAACAGGGGGGATGTATTTCCGCGCTGACAGCAAGGATAAACTGAAGAAGATTTACGAGCAGATTGAGACTTTAGAAAAAACAGAAATTGAGGAATTGAAGTTTTATAGCCATGAAGAGAAATTTGAGGCTTTTGCACTATTTGCCTTAATCTTACTCTTCGCTGAACTAATCTTGGGATACACCCTTTTAAAAAGTATTTCCTAATGTTTGAGCTAGCGAACACACAGTACACCTACTTATTCATGCTACCTATTGTAGTTTGGATTAGCTATTTACTCTATACCCATTGGAGAAAGAAAAAGCAAGATGAAATTGCTGATGCCACATTATATCACAGTATCAATCCAAATCGTTCAAACAGAAAACTAGTCATAAAGCAGTTGTTTCAGTTTTTAGGAATGGCATCACTAGTAATTGCGCTCATCAATCCAAAGGTAGGAACACGATTAGAAACAATTACTCGAAAAGGGGTAGATGTAGTTTTTGCGATTGATGTTTCCAGAAGTATGTTAGCCGAAGATATCGCTCCAAGTAGAATTGAAAAGGCTAAGCAAATACTGTCAAAAGCGATTGATGAATTAGTGAATGACCGAGTCGGTATCATTGTATATGCTGGTAAGGCTTATGCGCAGCTACCACTAACCACTGATTATACCTCTGCAAAAATGTTCTTGAGAAGCATTAATACAGATATGGTTCCCACACAAGGAACAGATATAGGAAATGCGGTTGAAATGGCTTTAGACTACTTTGAAAGTGGGACAGAACAAAATAGAGTTTTATTTATCATTTCTGATGGTGAAAACCACGAAGAAGGAGCGTTTGAAGCCAGTGAAATTGCTTCAGAAAATGGCATCATAATAAATACTATTGGTTTGGGTACACTTCAGGGCGCACCAATGCCAATCAAGCGAAATGGTATTGTAAAAGGCTACAAAAAGGATGCTGAAGGAAATGTAGTGGTTACGAAAATGGATCCTGAAATGCTCCAACAATTAGCCCTAAGCACCAAGGGTAGCTTTATTGATGGTACACGTACCAACGAAACCATTGAATTTATCAAAGAAGCCTTGTTAAAAATGGAGAAAGTAGAGTCTGAAACAGAATTATTCAGCGATTACGAAGATCAATTTCAATGGTTTTTAGGCTTGGCATTTTTCTTCTTCCTGCTAGACTTTATTACACCAAACCGTAAAACACTTTGGCTAAGAAAAATTAAACTATTCGGATGATGGATATTAAGAATAGCGTATTAATACTACTCTTCTTTGGGTTAAGCTTTTCACTAATGGCTCAATCTGAAAGAAGAATTACGCGTAAAGGGAACACGCAATACGAAACTGGGAACTTTGTTGATGCTGAGCTTAATTATAAAAAGGCGATTGAAAAAAATGCCGGATTGATAGAGGCTCAGTTTAACTTAGGGGATGCATTAGTAAAACAAGAGCGCTACGAAGAGGCTCTTGAATCTTTTGACATCGTAAGTAAGAGCACTGACAATATAGGAATGAGAGCAAATGCGCTGCATAATAAGGGTAATATAAAACTGAGTCAACAAGACTTAGAAGGGGCCTTAGAAAGCTACAAGGACGCATTGAGACTGAATCCAAAAGATGAGGAAACTCGTTATAATTACGTTTATGTGAAAGATCTGCTCGATCAGCAAAAACAAGAGGAGGAGCAGAACCAAGAAAATCAAGACGAGAACAAAAAAAATCAGGAGGAAAAACAAGAGAATCAAGACCAGGATAAGGAGAATTCTGAAAATCAAGATCAAGAAAACTCTAAAGAGAATGAGAACAAAGAGGATGAGTCTGATCAGGAACAACAGGATAAAGGCCAAACTGATGGTGAAGACGGAGAAGAAGAGAAGAAAGGAAAGCAGCCGAAACCTAAAGAGAATAAATTAAGTCCAGAAGAAGCACAACGACTTTTAGATGCTTTGAATCAACAAGAAGAAAAAGTTCAGGACAAACTGAAAAAACAAATGATTAAAGGGGCTAAAGTGAAAATTGAAAAAGACTGGTAATTTTAGAAGATGAAAAAGAATATCCTTTTAATAGCATTCCTACTTCAGGGCTTTTTACTCCTTGCACAAACCTCTTTTACGGGTTCAGCGAGTAAAAACAAAGTAGGCTTGTATGAGCAATTCAGTATCACCTTCACTTTAAATAATGATGGGCAACGCTTTGTTGCGCCTAATCTATCTGACTTTTCCATATTAGCTGGACCTAGCACTTCTTCGAGTACTTCAATTATTAATGGTCGCAGGGCACAAGAAAATAGTTACACTTATTATTTAAGAGCTAACAAACTGGGGATTTTTACTATCGGCCCTGCTTATATCGTATCAGACGGAAAAGATTATAGAAGCCGAAGTATTTCTATCCAAGTACTTAAATCGGCTCCAAAACCCCAATCTAACAACAGCCCTAAAGCAAAAGCGAAAGAAAATGTATTTCTTGAATTAGATTTAAGCAATACAAGACCTTATGTTGGGGAGCAAATTATTGCTGAATACAAACTCTACTTTAAACAAGAAGTTCGATCTCCAGAACTACTAGAACAACCCACCTACACAGGTTTCTGGCACGAAGATTTTGATCTGGGAGACACTTATCCTATAAAAGAGGAAACTAGGAATGGGAAGAAATTCCAAGTGGCAACTTTAAAAAAACTCATACTCACCCCACAGAGATCAGGCGATTTGAATATTGCAGGAATGGACCTAGAAGTTCCAGTTTACATCCCAACAAATCAAAGGGATGTGTTTGGTCGTCGTCGATCGAAAATGATCCAAATAATATGTTCTACAGGAAATAGAACTATTAAAGTAAAAGAACTACCTAAACAAGGTAAGCCAAGTAATTTTAGTGGGGCAGTAGGTGACTTTAAATATACAAGTAAGCTCGATAAAGACTCTATTCTTACAAATGAATCCGTTAGTCTGTCCATCCGTATTCAAGGAACTGGTAATCTACGAATGATCGACTTACCTAAATTCGACATTCCGAATGACATTGAGGCTTACGAGCCAAAGTACAAAGAAAGAATACAATTAAAAAACTACGGCTTATCAGGTTATAAGCGCGATGAATATTTATTAATTCCTAGAAATAAAGGAACCTACAAAATTGCTCCTCAAAGCTTTAGCTTCTTCAATCCACAGACTGAAAAGTATATATCCATTGAAAGTCCTTCGTATACATTAATTGTAAAAGGTGATGGGAAAGATAGCACCAGAAGCATCATTGTTGGGAATGTCAATAAGGAAGATGTAGCCTTTATTGGTAAAGACATCCTTTATATAAAGACTAAAATTCCAAGATTTCAAAAAGCGAGAGCGTCATTTTATGGCTCAACAACATTCATCGTTTTAGTCATCATTCCGATAGCAATTGTTCTGATAGGACTAGTCTTAGCCCTTTTATTGCGCAAATCAATTATCGATATCGAACAATGGAAAAAAGGTTCTGCGTCTAAGCAAGCTCTCAAGATTTTGGAGTCAAAAAAGAATGTAGAATTAGATGTTTATTCTAGGATAGAACAGGCTTTAGAAGTCTATTTCCTAAAGAAGTGGAAGGTTGATAGAGCGAACTTCAACAAAGAATATTTAGAGGGATTACTTCTTGATAAAGGGGTGAAAAAAACCGTCATCAAGAAATTAATAAGCCTGCTAGAATCTTGTGAAATGGCACGTTTTACGAGTCAACATAGCAGTACTGACAGAACAAGCATTCTCCAAAAAACAAAAAGCCTAATCGAACAATTAGAGAATACGAAGCTATGAGAATCTTAATTACATTTCTTATAATTACGACAGGACTATTAGCCCAAAGTCCTCAGGCTTTGTTCGAGCAAGCATCTGCCGATTATGAACAGAAGGATTATGCAGGAGCTTTATCGAAATATCTGCAAATTAGTGATTCAATATGGCTTTCCGCTGACTTGTATTTCAATATGGCTAACTGTTATTACAAATCACAGCAGATTGCTCCAGCTGTTTTGTATTACGAAAAAGCCTTAATGCTCAATCCTAATGATGAGGACATCATTTTCAATCTAAAAATTACACAGTTAAAATTGGTCGATCGTTTAGCTGAAGTTCCACAGCCTTTCTACAAAAAGTGGATGACTTCTATAACTGGACTTTTGAGTATCGATTACTTGGCTAAATCTGGGATTATAATGCTGATCTTGTTTAGTATTTTATTTTGCTTATTCCTTTTCTCGAATCAATATAAGCTAAAGAGAAAGTCATTCACTTATTCTATATTCTGTCTGGCACTGTCGCTTGGCTTACTATCTATGGCGTACTACAGCTTTAACACTATTAAAACCGAAGCGATTTTAATGAACGATAATGCTTATATCAAAAGCGCTCCATCTATGCAAAGTGAAGATTTATTCATCTTACACGAAGGGACAAAAGTTACTGTCTTGGAACAATTCAACGATTGGACGAAAATAAAATTATCAGATGGAATGATAGGCTGGCTTGAAAGTGAAGCGATAGAAGAGATTTAAAATAAAAATGGTAAATGGCGTCACTCATCACACCTTATACATAGGACTTTATACTGTCTTTGTACATAGTATCAACTTCGGTTTCCCATCTTTTAGAGTCGTGGCAAAAAGATACTGATCTCCTCCATCCTTTAGTTTTAATTTCTTCTTGAGAACATCTACTTTTTGAGGGAAATTCCGACAAGCTAAATTTGCTTTTCCTCCGGTCAAATACTTTGCTAAAGACTTACGATTGCAATTGATGAGCGATTTAATACTAAAGATTCTTCCTGGGAAATCTTCTACTATTTCAACAGAAGTATAAAGGTGGGAGTGTTGGTGTAGTTTGTGAACCTCATATTGATTACAAATAGATTTAAAAGCCCCTCCTTTCATAATACTCGCATTGGGCTCGTAGAGATACTCCAAAGGGTCCGAGTGGACTAATAAGGACTCTTTTTCAGCTGAATAAGAGAATGAAAAGTGATCCTGTGCATTCTTCTTTAGATTTACACAGATAATCTCAGCTTCTCCCGAATAATTCTTTTCGACTAAGTAGAGCACTTCTTTACAATCGTTATCAACCGAAACAATATGAACCTCTTTCACATTTGCCAAATCTGATATACTTAGCTGTATATCTAATAAAGGAGCCGTTTTAATTAAGATGCTATCCGCTTTCTCAAAAAATAGGGTTTGATATTCTAAAACATTGGGCTCACAATCAGTCAGTCGAAAAACCCTTTGACTATCCTTACGACGGGCAGGATCGATAAATATCCAATCTAATTGATCTTGCGATTTTAAATAGTCAATTCCATCACCAGTAAACACCGTACAATTAGTCTGTTTAAAAGCGTTGAAGTTCTTAGAAACTATAGAAGCTAATACCTGATTGCGCTCACAGTAGATTACATGATTCGCATTCTGTGCCAAATAATAAGTATCTACTCCAAAACCACCGGTTAAATCAATGCCATTACCAAAATTTAGGATTTTCGCTTTGTATCGAGCCGTTATTTCTGATGAACACTGCTCCATCGATAAACGAATAGGGTAGAGGATAGCTTCATTTTCAAACCAGCTCGCTAACTTTTTCTTAGCAATTTGCTTTCCTACTAACTGCTGGGCAATAGCTTTCATATCCCAATCGGGATATTTGGAAGCTTGTAAGATCAAATCGGCAGCTGTGGAATGCAGCTGCCGATTGATAAAATCTTGTATTTCTTTACGCTTAATATCCATGCCTAAGGCCAAATTAGTTGGATAAACTGGAAAGAATAACAACAATCATTCCCACTGTAATACCTACAGGGGTTAAGGCGCCCTGCACCAATCGTTTTCTTTTCTTTTTTTTCGCCCCATACTTATAACCGTTATAATAATCGGCATTAGAAAATAAATACTCGTTATTCGGATTTTGATAATTTATGAAACGCCTGTCCTTAGGAGGTGTAGCATAACAAATAGCCGCAGGTATAAAGTATGCGGGAGCGCTAGCCAAACCAATAAAATAATCTCCTGTACCCCTAAAATAAACTTTAGCATCTAAGGCTCCTTGAGTAAAATCTTTGTGTTGGATAGAATCAGTAAACACTCTGTGGTGGTCATGAATCTGAGCAGAACAGAAAAAAGGAATAAATGCTAAAAGAAATAAGAGCCTTATCATCTATCGAGTTCTAAAGTTAAATCCAATGGTTACTGTAAAACGATGACCGGTATGCTCATTGCTTGTTGTTTCCCACGTATTATAGTATCCAGTCTCAGGATCGTATTCTTCGTGATGCTCAGTTTTTGTACGCTTCACTGAAGGTACCCAGGCAAAATTAATAGGAATATTAAGATTACCCGCTACAATGGTTTTACCGAATCCCACAACCAATGCAGGTCCAGCAAGTGATAAATTGGGCCCAATAGCAAATTCATAACCAGTAGCAAAACGAGCACCAAACATCCCACTAACACTTGGTAAAAATTTTCCGTGTTCCAAACCTCCTATAAAAATAATACATTCAACTAATCCTGCTACTTGTTCATTACCCGTAATTTGCTTTTCAAACTGATAACCAAATTGAGTGATGAAATTTGAACTAAGGTTTAACTCTTCCTCAAGGTTATCGGTAAGCGAACCATTCGTCATTATCGTAAAACCAACTCTAGGTCCAGATAAATTTTGAATAAAATCGCTTGGATAAGTATTATTAGAAGAATATTGAATTTGTGAAAAAGCTTGCTCTACACAGATAAAGCTAAGCACTAATAAAATAAGTTTTTTCATAATTATGATTTAGTTTGTAAATGCGTATTGTAATATATTTGCACCCATCTTAAGAGCTAAGATACGAATGTTTTGGCTATCCTTATGGACTTCCTGATCTTCCCAACCATCGCCTAAATCGCTTTCATAGGAATAAAAACACACTAAGCGACCTTCGTGAATTAAAGCAAAACCTTGAGCTGGTAAATTATCGTGTTCATGAATTTTAGGCAAACCATTACCAAAGGAAAAACTCTGCTGATAAATAGGATGACTAAAAGGTAATTCTACAAAGTCTAGTTCAGGGAAAACCTTTTTCATTTCGGGCCTTATAAAGGCGTCCATTCCATAATTATCATCAATATGTAGAAAACCTCCCGCTAATAAGTATTTACGAAGGTTTAGTGCTTCATCGCTTGAAAAGTGTACATTCCCGTGCCCAGTCATATGAACAAAAGGGTATTGAAACAATTCAGTACTGGCCACATCCACTAATTCATATACTGGATTAATATTCATATTGAGATTCACATTACAAAAAGCAATTAAGTTGGTCAAGGAAGTGGGGTTTGCATACCAATCCCCACCACCATTATATTTGAGTACAGCAATTTTACAGCTATAGCTTGAAAAAGCCATAACAATTGGTACAAGTAGAATCAATAATACTTTAAACTTCTTCATAATGTAAGGCTATAGTATGACAGGCAACAATTCCTGCAGTTTCTGTACGCAATCTAGATCCCCCAAGACTGATAGGCTTTATCCCTTTCGATAGGGCTCTTTCAATTTCATTGGAACTAAAATCACCTTCAGGCCCAATTAAAACTACTGAGTTAGTCACAATAGATTGTTGTAAGCTTTTCTTATACTGTTCTTCGCAATGAGCAATAAAACAATCACCCATATGATCTTTTGCTAAAAAATCTTTGAATGAAATTGCAGGATTCAAAATTGGAAGCTTTGCTTTTATGGATTGCTTAGTAGCTGATAGAATGATTTTCTCCATACGTTCATTCTTAATCACTATTCGTTCAGAATGATCGCAGATGATTGGTGTAATTTCATCTATTCCAATTTCAGTTACTTTTTCCAGAAACCATTCAAAACGATTATTGTTCTTAGTAGGTGCAATGGCAATGTGTAGCGAATAGGGGCGCAGTTCTTCCTTCCAAGTTTTTTCAATTTGAAAAAGGACCTGTTTTGGAGATGCTAAAGTAATTTTCACTTTGTAAAAAGTCCCTAAACCATCTATCAAGTGAATAATATCACCTTCCTGTTTGCGCAATATTTTCACACAATGCTTACTCTCTTCCTTGCTTAAACAAGAAGAGCCAACAAACGCCTCTGGACAATAGAATAGTTGCATAGAACGAAAATAAAAAAAAAGGCTCTCATATGAGAGCCTTTTTAATTTAAAATATCAAAAAATTATGCGTTAGCAACAGCTTTTGGAGCAGCATTTAGAATCTCCTCGCTCGCATTCTCAGCATACTGTTTAAAGTTTACATTAAAGGCGTCGGCCAATTCATTTGCCTTAACATCGTAAGCGTTTTTGTTTTCCCAAGTATTTTTAGGCGAAAGAATTTCGTCTGGAACATTAGGACAAGTAGTCGGCATGTTCAATCCGAATACAACATGTTTCGTAAAGTCTACATTTTCCAGCTCACCATTTAAGGCAGCCGTAATCATAGCACGCGTATATTTGAGTTTCAAACGAGAGCCTACACCATATTCACCACCAGACCAACCAGTGTTTATCAACCAAATATTTACATCGTTAGCTGCCATCTTCTTACCTAGCATTTCAGCATAGTAAGTTGGGTGTAAAGGCATAAATGGAGCGCCAAAACAAGCAGAGAAAGTTGTTTGTGGCTCAGTAATTCCAGCTTCTGTCCCAGCAACTTTTGCAGTATAACCAGAAATAAAGTGGAACATCGCCTGACCAGGAGTCAACTTAGAAATTGGAGGTAAAACACCAAAAGCATCACACGTTAAGAAGAAGATGTTTTTTGGCATTGGACCTTTAGAGGGCTCCTGAATATTATTAATATAGTGGATAGGGTAACTCACACGAGTATTCTCCGTCTTAGCACCACTCATATAATCAGGTTCGTTAGTTCCTTCTTTAAAGGTGATGTTTTCTAAAAGAGCACCTTCTTTAATAGCTTTAAAGATATCTGGTTCTTTCTCTTCACTTAAGTCTATACATTTAGCATAGCATCCACCTTCGAAGTTAAATACTTCTTCGTTAGACCAACCGTGCTCATCGTCACCGATAAGATTTCTATCAGGATCGGCAGACAAAGTAGTTTTACCAGTTCCCGATAAACCAAAGAACAAAGCAGTATCTCCATCTTTACCAACGTTAGCAGAACAGTGCATAGAAAGCACGTTCTTCTGAAAAGGAAGGATAAAGTTTAAAACTGAAAAAACACCTTTCTTGATTTCACCAGTATATCCAGTACCACCAATCAAGATTATTTTCCTCGTGAAATTTAAAATTGCAAAGTTGTGCTGACGCGTACCATCTACTTCTGGGTTTGCCATAAATCCAGGAGCATTAATCACAGTCCACTCAGAATCAAAATTTTCAATTTCAGACTCTGTAGGACGGATGAACATGTTGTCAGCAAACAGATTTGACCAAGGGTACTCATTAACAACAGTTAATGGAAGTCTATGAGCGTCACCCGCACAAGCTATAGCATTTCTAGCATAAAGCTCTTTATTAGATAAGTAAGCAATTACTTTATCATATAGCTTATCAAACTTATCAGCTTCGAAAGGAATATTAATATCAGCCCACCAAACAGACTCTTCCGTAATAGAATCTTTAACGATAAATCTGTCTTTAGGTGAACGCCCAGTAAATTCGCCAGTATCTATGGCTAGGGCTCCTGTGTTTGAGAATATTCCCATTTCTTTTTCTACTGAAATTTCAGCCAAAGTCTGAGACTTTAAATTCCAGTGAACAGTTGCATCCTTAATGCCGAAATCGGCAATTGATTGTTTAGATGCTTTTAGTCCTTTCTCAATATTCATTCTTAGAATGTTTTTGTTAGCTCAACTAAAAATTGAAAGCGCAAATCTATTTAATTCTATGCATATAGATTGTTATGCTCTTCACCTTTTTCAACATTTTTTTTCACAATGTGCTCTAAAAGCACAAAACTCCCCAAATGGGGAGTTTCATGTTATTTTTCTATTGCTTTTTCAATGGCTAATTTTTCGGCCCCTTCAAACTGATCTAGAATCAGATTAAAGTTCTCTTTATCAAAAATATGAGCATAAACTCTGTTTGATAAATACACTCTTGATTTATGTTCTTCAACCAACTGCATCATCTCGTTATATTGTGCAACGGATATACATTCTCTTGAAGCATAGGCGATAATCAATCTAGTTCGCGAAGAATCATCCTTCTTTAACTCAATAGTTTTGTATAGTGCATCAAATCTATCTTTAGACATAGCCTCCTCACAGTCAGCTGCAAAAGCACTCATAGATATTGCAAGAGCTGTTAAAATTCCAAAAATTCTTTTCATCATCAATTTATTTATGATTAAACTTGAATACAAATCTATGAATTTTTGACATATCTTGGCGCTAGAAAAAAAACATTCCTCATGTCACAGAAAATATTCATCATTGGAGCAGGACGATCTGCCTCTTCACTGATAAAATACCTAATCGATGAATCCGTCGAAAATGACTTCGAAATTAAGGTAGGAGATAGAGATTTAAGCCTTGTTGAAGATAAAATTGGGACACACGATAGAGCCTCAGCAATAAGCTTTGACGTATTTAATGATGCACAAAGAATTGAAGAAATTCAAAAAGCTGACATAGTTATCTCGATGCTTCCTGCGAGTTTACACTTTAAAGTAGCACAAGATTGTGTGAAGTACAAGAAGAACCTTGTAACTGCTTCATATGTTTCTGAAGAAATACAATCGCTTGATGCGCAAGCCAAGGAAAACGGTGTTTTATTATTAAACGAAATAGGGCTCGATCCAGGGATCGACCATATGTCGGCCATGAAAATAATCAACGAAATCAAAGCTAAAGGAGGAGAGCTGAAAAGTTTCAAATCTTACTGTGGAGGTTTAGTTGCTCCGGAATCTGTATCTAGTCCCTGGCAATACAAATTCACTTGGAACCCTCGCAATGTAGTTCTTGCAGGGCAAGGAACTGCCCAATACATCCGTAATGGAAAATATAAGTACATTCCATACCATAGACTCTTTAAAAGGACTGAATCAATTTCAATTCTTCAACAAGGGAAATTTGAAGCTTATGCCAATCGCGATTCACTATCTTATAGAGAGGTATATGGGCTAAAGAATATTCCAACTTTATTAAGAGGAACTTTACGACGCCCAGGATATTGTGAGTCATGGGACTTATTCGTTGAATTGGGTATGACTGATGATAGTTATCAGATGGATGTTTCAGGAATGACCTACCATGATTTTTTGAATTCATTTATGAGAGAGGCAAACAACACGAGCCAAGAACATTTAAAATCACATTTTGGAATTTCCGAAACGGTACTAACTAAGTTTGATTGGTTAGGCTTCTTTGGAGATACAAAAATTGAACTTCAAATGGCTACACCTGCACAAGTGCTACAAAATATATTAGAGTCAAAATGGACTTTAGGAGTTAACGATAAAGACATGGTTGTAATGCAACATCAATTTGTTTATGAATTAGAAGGTTCTGAGCACGAATTACATTCTTCTTTTGTAACATTTGGCGAAGATCAGACCTATACTGGGATGGCTAAGACTGTTGGCTTACCAGTAGGTGTTGCTACAAAACTCATTCTGAAAGGTGTAATTAAAGGCGAAGGAGTTAAAGTTCCCGTAAGTGAAGAGATTTACAATCCTGTGCTTGCTGAACTGGAGAAATTTGGTATTGAATTTACTGAAGAAGAGATTCGTTAACAATTTGAAGGGTCAAGATTGAAGATTGAGAAATTGTCATTATTAATCACTCATCATTAATGAACAATTAATCACAGTCCTAAATAGAAATCTTTTGTGAGGCTTTTATACTCAGTAGAATATAAACCTTCATCATGTCTTATAGAAAGCTCCGACAATACCGTTGGAGCTTTTACTTTTGAAAAGAGTAGGAGAGACCGTATATGAGGGCTAGAAGGTTTATTCGTCACCTTTGTGTGATTGACTAAAAAGCCATCCTTAACTAGTACTAATTTATGTAAGATCTCTCCTTGCTCCGCTGGCAGCACACAGGCTAAGTGGGATTTGTCTGAACCTAATGCAAACCATAAACTAACCAAGTCTTCTAATTTGAAATCTACTTGATGTCGAGCTGTTCTAATCGATTTACTTTTCGATAATACCGAAGAAACAAAATAAGGAGGGTTCGATACAATTAAATCGAATTTAGTACCCGTTTCCCATATTCGGGCATCTGTATTTATGATGGATACCCTCTCAGACCATTTGGATTTTTGAGCATTCGATAAAGCTTGAATACTAGCATTTTCATCTATTTCTAACCCAACAACAGAGGCCTCTCTAAACCTTTGCGCCATCATCAAGGATAGTAATCCTGAACCAGTACCCACATCTAAAATCCGCTTATGTATTATTGAAACAGGAATCCACGAACCTAAAAGAATACCATCGGTTCCCACTTTCATAGCACATTTATCCTGCTCAATAGCGAATTGCTTAAACTGAAAAGAACTCATTTAGTTTCTTTAGATTTTAAATACGCATTGATAAGAATAGTCACGAGAATAATTACAAAACCAAAGTAGAATTCAATGGACATGATTTCGCTGTCACCAAAAATCCATAGCGCTAAAAGAATGGCATAAATAGGTTCTAAATTCACGCTAATACTTACCGTAAACGGACTTAATTCTCTCAGCACTTCAATTCCTAAAAGGAAGGCTAGTGCAGTGCAAATGATTCCTAATATTAAAATATACGTCCAATCGCTACCATGAGGAATAATCTGATGCAATTCAAAATCACCAGTCATCACAAAATAAAGAATCATCGCGATACTACCGCCCAACATTTCGTTTAAGGCGATACTATGAGCCGAATTCTCGCGAATTAAACCTGCATTCCAAACCGTGAATATTGCTGCAAACAAGGCCGAAGAGATGCTTAAAACGATTCCTAGACTATATTGACTTTCGAAGGTGAAAATGATATAAATCCCGAGAATAACAAAAAGACCAAGAATCAACTCGTAATACTTCACTTTAGTCTTAAAGAATAGGGGCTCGATTAGGGCTACAAAAAATGAACAAGAAGCAAGACAGGAAAGCGTAACCGAAACATTGGATACTTTTAGTGCTTCGAAAAATGTTGCCCAATGTGCAGCCGTTATAAAGCCAACCACCAACATTTGCCAACGATAATTCCAAGGGACTTTTTCCTTCTTCTTTTTAAAAACCATGATTAATGCAAGTGTCAAAAAGGCAATTAGCATCCGATCAATCACAATAGAAGAGGAGGGCATGGTAATTAGCTTACCTAGAATACCCGTGAATCCCCATATAATAATAGTTATATGCAGGATGATATAATACTGAAGTTTCTTCGTTAATTTCATAAGACAAAAAAGTCCCGTATTGCTACGGGACTTAAATATAGTTAATTATATATTTAGCACTATACGCTAGCAATTTCCTCAGAAATATACTCGCCTTTAGCCAATTTATCTTTCACTTCTGAGAATGACTTTATAGTATACTCTACTTCTTCTAAACTATGTACTGCAGTAGGAATTAATCTCAACAAGATAACACCTTTAGGGACAACAGGATAAGTAACAATAGAACAGAAAATAGAATAGTTCTCTCTTAAATCGAAAGTAAGGTTAGTTGCTTCACCAACACCACCCGAAAGGTAAACTGGTGTTACAGCAGATTGGGTATTACCCAATTCGAAACCAGCTTCACGCAATCCTGATTGTAGTGCATTGGCAACTTTCCACAACTGATCTTTAAGCTCTGTTCCTCTACGCATTAATTCTAAACGCTTAATAGCACCAATAACTAAAGGCATAGGAAGAGATTTAGCGAAAATTTGAGAACGCATATTATATCTTAAGTACTCAACGATATCTTCAGTAGAAGAAATAAAAGCTCCAATGGAAGCAAATGATTTTGCGAATGTACCGAAGTAAACATCAATTTCGTCCTGACAACCTAACTCCTCACCAGCACCACGACCTTCAGCACCCATAGTACCAATTCCGTGAGCATCATCAACAAAGATTCTAAAATTGAATTTCTTCTTAAGCGCAACAATCCCTTTCAAATCACCTAAGTCACCCGACATACCAAAAACACCTTCGGTAATCACCAAAATACCACCACCAGTAACTTCTGTGATTTTTTCAGCTCTACCTAATTGCTTTACTAAGTTGTCTATATCGTTGTGAGGAAAAACAAATCTTTTCCCTTGATGTAAGCGTACACCATCAATAATACAGGCATGACACTCGCTATCGTAAACAATAACATCTTTTCTATCCACTAAAGCGTCGATAGCAGAAAGCATACCTTGGTAACCAAAGTTTAAAAGAATGGTATCTTCTTTTTGAACATAATCAGAAAGACCTCTTTCAAGCTCTTCATGATAATCAGTATTCCCCGACATCATTCGAGAACCCATAGGGTATCCGAGTCCCCAATCCTTTGATGCTTGAGCATCAACTTCGCGAACTTCAGGATGATTAGATAAGCCTAGGTAGTTGTTAATACTCCATGTTAAGACTTCTTTACCTCTAAACATCATCTTACTAGCGATTTCTCCTTCTAGTTTAGGGAATGTAAAATAGCCATGAGCATCTTTAGCATGTTGCCCTAAAGGCCCACGATTTTTTTTTAATTTTTCAAATAAATCCATTAATCAAGTCGTTATCAATTTGCCCAAAAATACAAATTGAATTGTACTACGCAAAATTAGATGGCTCAATACAAGAAGTACTGAAGGATTTATAAATTTATATTTTATCTTTGCCGCATGACAAAAATAAAACTAATACAATTACTAGCTGTAATCACCTTAATTCTTAGCTCATGTAGCGGATACCAGAAGATTCTGAAGAGCAGGGACTTAGATTACAAATATGAGAAGGCTATAGAGTTTTTCGACAACGAAGAGTATGTAAAAGCATTCCCGTTATTTGATGAATTACTACTCCTTCATAGAGGTACTGATAAGGCAGAAGAAATTTATTACTACTACTGTCAAACAGAATTCCAAAAAGGAAATTACATCAGTGCTGCGCAGCATTTTAAAAATTTCTCCAACACCTATCAGGGTAATCCAAAAGCGGAAGAATGCGCATATATGACTGCCAATTGCTACTATTTAACCTCACCAGTTTATAGCTTAGATCAGACAGAAACCTATAAGGCTATTAACGAATTTAAGCTTTTTGCAATTCGCTATCCAAATAGTAGTTTTCAAAAAAAATGTACTGATTTATTAGGGCAACTAGAAGGTAAATTAGAACGCAAATCCTTTGAAAATGCTAAGCTATATTTCACTACTCAAGATTACAAAGCGGCAATAAATGCCTTTAATATTGCAATGCAAGAGCATTCTACTTCCGTATTTAAAGAGGAAATGTTATTTTTGCAACTTAAAAGTTATTACCTACTTGCCTCTAATAGTATAGAAGAGAAGAAGGAGAAGCGTATTAAAGACGCATTAATAGCTTTTAATCAGTTTAAAAACAGTTATCCTGAGAGTGAATTTCTAGGAGAAGCGAAGAACGTTTTTAAGCAAACTAAACAGTTGAGAAATCAATAAATCAATACATTCCATTACTATGGACTACAAAAAAACAAACGCAGCTCGTACAACTGAAACGCGTGACAACAAGATTTTCGAAGATAAAGTTGGAAACATCTATGCTGCAATTTCAGTAATGGAAAAGAGAGCCAACCAAATCAACTCTGAAATCAAAGAAGAGTTAATTGCAAAGTTGGATGAGTTTGCTACACACAACGATAACTTAGAAGAAATCTTTGAGAATAAAGAACAAATTGAAGTTTCTAAATTCTACGAAAGACTTCCTAAGCCATCTTTGATTGCAATCCAAGAATTATTGGAGGATAAAATCCACTTTAGAGAGGCTAATACAGAGTCTAATAACTAATATCCAAACTAATGTTAAGCGGTAAGAACATCCTTTTAGGGGTATGTGGTGGCATTGCTGCCTATAAAACCGCTCACTTAGTTAGAGAGTTTATAAAAGCAGGAGCGAATGTAAAATGCATTCAAACTCCTGCTTCTAAAGACTTCATCACTCCGCTTACCTTAGCTACACTTTCCAAAAACGAAGTCTTTTCAGAATTTACTTCTGAAGAAGAGAATCCTCGGTGGAACGACCATGTAGATTTAGCGCTTTGGGCTGACTTATTGGTAATTGCACCCGCTACAGCCAACACATTAGGTAAAATGTGTCAAGGCATATGCGACAATCTCTTAATGGCCGCTTACCTTTCGGCTAAATGTCCTGTTTATTTTGCACCAGCAATGGACTTGGACATGTACAAACACCCTTCTACTTCAGATAATTTAGAAAAGCTACTCAGCTTTGGGAATATTATGATCCCTGCTGAAAGCGGTGAGTTAGCTAGTGGTTTAGTAGGTGAGGGTCGAATGGCAGAGCCCGAAAACATACTTCGATTTATACAAGAAGATATATCATCTAAAATGCCCTTAAAGGGGAAAAAGGCTGTTGTTACGGCAGGCCCAACTTATGAGGCTATTGATCCTGTTCGGTTTATTGGGAATCGTTCATCTGGAAAGATGGGTTGCCATATAGCACTTTGCCTAGCCAAAAAAGGAGCTAAAGTTAACTTAATATTAGGGCCTTCATCGCAAAACCCGTCGCATCCAAATATAAATATCGTTCGTGTAGAAACGGCAACGGAGATGTATACGGAAAGTATGAAGAATTTCGATTCGGCAGATATAGCCGTATTGTCAGCTGCTGTTGCAGATTATCGACCTAAAGATGTGTCAGATCTAAAGATAAAGAAGGAAAGCGGAATACCACAAATACATTTGGAGCCAACTAAGGATATTCTCGCTGAAATGGGGAAACTAAAAAAAGATCAATTTTTGGTTGGCTTTGCCTTAGAGACTCACAACGAATTAAAGAATGCACAATCGAAGTTAGAAAGAAAGAACTTAAACATGATTGTTCTAAATTCTCTTCAAGATAAAGGCGCTGGGTTTCAAGGCGACACAAACAAGATTACTATACTTACCGATAGCAATAAAATCATTAGATTTGAGTTAAAATCTAAGCAAGAAGTTGCTCAAGATATTATCAACACAATCTTAAGTGAAATCAATGCGTAAAATTCTCATCAGTATATTTATTATCGTTTTTGGATTTAACAGTATCGCTCAAGAATTAAACTGTAGAATTCAAATTAATTCGCAAAGAATAAAGAATACTAATAGACAGATGTTCACCAATATGCGTACTTCATTGTACGAATTCATGAATAATAAGCGGTGGACAAACGATGTTTTTTCAAATGAGGAAAGAATAGAGTGCAATATCATTATCAGCCTCAACGAAAAGGTTGGCGATGTTTATAAAGGTAGTATTACTGTAAAATCTACTCGAACGATATACAGAGCTTCATACAATTCGCCAATTCTAAATATAGTTGATAACGACTTCCGCTTTGAGTACATCGAAAATCAGCCTTTAGAATTTAACGAACATCAGCACACATCTAACCTGATTTCCGTTTTATCGTATTACGCCTATATAATCATCGGAATGGATTACGATACATTCTCGCCACTAGGTGGGGAGCCTTATTTCTTGAAAGCTGAAAAGATTATCAACAATGCTCAAAATGATAGTAAAGCGAGGGGGTGGAAGCCTTACGAAGGGACATTCAACCGCTACTGGCTAGTAGAAAATCTTTTAGATAACACATTTAAACCATTGCGTAACGGAATGTATACCTATCATCGTGAAGGATTAGATGTGCTGGGAGAAAGAGCTGAAACTGGAAGAGACGAAATTACTTCGGCACTATTTGGAATAAAAAATGTTGCCAACCAAAAGCAGGGTTCTTATTTGTTAAAGGTGTTTTTTGACGCTAAAGCAGATGAAATAACCAAGGTATATTCCGATGGTTTCAATACCAATAAGAACGAATTGGTTGAGATGCTCAAACAGATAGACCCATCAAACACGAGTAAGTGGGAGAAAATGCTTCAAGAGGAACAGCGCTAAATCAACATGATTAAACAACTCTCTATTAAAAACTATGCGATTATCGATCATCTAGAAATAGAGCTCGATAAAGGTTTTAGTGTGATTACAGGTGAAACGGGTTCTGGGAAGTCAATTATCCTTGGAGCACTTCAGTTAATCATGGGTAATAGGGCGGATATTAATGTCATCAGAGATAAAACCAATAAATGTATTATTGAGGCAGTTTTTGATATTGATTGTTATCGATTAGAATCTTTTTTCGAATCACAAGACTTGGATTATGATGCTCATAACACATTAATAAGAAGAGAGCTTCAAGCAAATGGTAAGTCAAGGGCTTTTATTAACGATAGTCCTGTGCGCTTGGAAATACTCAAAGAATTGTGTTCTTATTTAATTGACATACATTCGCAACAACAAAGTTATCTACTTAACGAGATGCACTTTCAGCTAAAGCTGATAGATGCAATTGCTTCAAAAGGTTTTGATAATCATCAGAATATACTCTCAGAGTATCAAGCAAGCTATAAAGGTCTATCAAAGCTTCAAAAAGAATTACAACAAGTCCTTGAGCAAGGAGAAAGCTCTAAAAATCAACTAGATTATTACTCTTTTCTTTTAGAAGAAATAGAAGCTGCAAATCTTAAGGCGGGAGAAAAAGAAGAATTGGATGCTCAGTTCCAAAGAATCGAAAATAGAGAACAGGTTCTCTCAGCATTACAAAGAGTTTCCTATACGCTGGAAAACAATCACCAATCGGATCCTATAAACTCTCAGCTTAGCACTATTGTTCAAGACTTACAGAAGATAGCTGGAATAGACAGCAATTACCAACAGCTCAACGATCGATTACAATCCCTATTAATAGAGTTAAAAGAAATCTCTAAGGATAGTGAAATACTTGCTGAACAATTGGAAGTTCAAGAACTTAACCCAGAGCAAATCAGTGAAAGGTTAGACCTAATAAACAACTTAGAGCAAAAGCACCGTGTTATAGATTTCAATGAACTTTTAGAGTTAGAAATTGATTTAAAACAAAAAGTTTCTTCACTATCAAATGTAGAAAAGAAGATTGCCGAAATTGAATCTGCAATTAATAATGAGCAGTCCCTTTTAAGCAATCTAGCTGATAAATTACGTACCAATAGAAAGTTCGTTTTAAAAGAGATTGAAGACTTTATTATTGATAAGCTGTTGGGCTTAGGGATTAAAAATGCTCAATTTAAGATTGACTTAAAATATTTAGATCGATTCAATAAGGACGGGAAAGATCAAGCTAAATTCCTATTTACGGCTAATAAAGGAATGAAATTACAAGAACTCTCTAAAGTTGCTTCGGGAGGGGAAAACTCTCGTTTAATGCTTTGTATAAAAGCACTTTTAGCAAAGCATTTGAATTTGCCAACCATCATTTTTGATGAGATTGATACTGGGGTGTCTGGAGAAGTTGCAGGGAAAGTTGGGAAAACGCTATATGAAATGTCGAGCCAAATGCAAGTGATAGCGATTAGCCACCTTCCACAAGTTGCGGCTCAAGCAAGTCATCATTTTAGAGTGCTAAAAGAAGATTCTCAAGGATTTAGTCAAACAAGATTCTTGAAATTAGAACAAGAACAACGCATAGAGGAATTAGCTAAAATGTTGAGTGGTGAACGAATTAGTGAGGCAGCTATAGAAAATGCCAAATCATTAATGGCAGGATAAGTTACTACATCAGAATTTCAATTATATTTGTCAAAATTAAAAAGATAAAAACATGCTACTAAAAGGTAAAAAAGGTATCATTTTCGGAGCACTCGACTCCAAGTCTATTGCCTGGAAAGTTGCTGAAGAAGCAAAAAAACAAGGAGCAGAATTTGTCCTTACCAATGCCCCAATCGCAATGAGAATGGGTGCTATTAATGAATTGGCTGAAAAATGTAATGCAGAGGTCATTCCAGCAGATGCCACTTCAATGGAAGATTTAGAAAACTTATTCACGAAGGCTCAAGAAATTCTTGGAGGTAAAATAGATTTCGTTTTACACTCTATAGGGATGTCTATAAATGTTCGTAAAGGAAAGCACTATACAAACCTTAGTCACGACTTTATGATGAAAGGTATGGATGTATCGGCTATGTCTTTTCATAGAGTGATGCAAACAGCTATGAATATGGATGCCATGAACGAATGGGGTTCTATTGTAGCTCTTTCATATATTGCCGCTCAAAGAACATTCCCAGACTATAACGACATGGCAGACAATAAGGCTTATTTAGAGTCTATTGCTCGTAGTTTTGGTTACCACTTCGGTAAGCAAAAGAAAGTTCGTGTAAATACTATTTCTCAATCGCCAACTATGACTACTGCAGGGAGCGGAGTAAAAGGCTTCGATGGTTTCTACAAGTACGCTGACATAATGTCGCCACTTGGAAATGCACCATCTGAGGACTGTGCGAACTATGTAATCTCTCTATTCTCTGATTTAACGAGAATGGTGACGATGCAGAACTTATTCCATGACGGAGGTTTTTCTTATACAGGAGTAAGCCAAGAAGTAATGGATAAATTTATTACTAAGGAAGACTAAGAATTTACACTTAGATCATAAAAAAAAGGAGCCTTAGGGCTCCTTTTTTTTAGTCTACTTTTTTGTCTTTGGTAGAACCTTTAGGGGTATCTTTCTTTTTTCGAGGTTTAGTAATCTTTAAGATTATTTTATCCTCTTTCTTATCCAGAGCGATGGACACTTTATCGCCATCTTCAATTTTCTTAGCAATAATACTCTCAGCTAAGGCATCCTCAATATACTTTTGAATAGCGCGTTTTAAAGGCCGAGCTCCATAAGAGGCATCGTAACCTTTTTCTGCAATATAATCTTTCGCCTCGTCAGTAATAGATGAAGTAAAACCAATATCCAATATTCGATTGAAAAGCATATCAAGTTCTATATCGATAATCTTATGAATATCATCTCTACTTAGGGTATTAAACAGAACCACATCATCAATACGGTTTAAGAATTCTGGTGCAAAGGCTTTTTTCAAAGAACCTTCGATAACACTCTTGGTGTATTCGTCCAAATTACTTTTTCTCGATGAAGTACTAAATCCTACACCGGCTCCAAACTCCTTCAACTTACGAGTACCTATATTCGAAGTCATAATAATAAGTGTGTTCTTAAAGTCGATTTTCCTTCCAAGACTATCAGTTAACTGACCGTCGTCTAAGGCTTGTAAGAGTAAATTAAACACATCAGGGTGTGCCTTTTCAATCTCATCTAAAAGAATCACCGAATAAGGCTTTCTACGAACGCGCTCTGTAAGCTGTCCTCCTTCTTCGTAACCAACATAGCCCGGAGGAGCACCTATCAAGCGAGAGATAGCGAATTTCTCCATATACTCACTCATATCGATGCGGATCATAGCATTGTCAGAATCAAACAACAATTTAGACAACTCTTTAGCTAGTTGTGTTTTACCAACTCCTGTAGGGCCTAAGAAAATGAATGAACCTATTGGCTTATTAGGATCTTTCAATCCCACGCGATTTCTTTGAATAGCTTTTACAATCTTCTCAACAGCCTCATCTTGGCCAATCACACTTTTCTTAAGCTCAGAGGCCATTAAGGAAAGTTTAGAAGTTTCCTTTTCTGCAACACGACTTACAGGAACACCTGTCATCATCGAAATAACTTCGGCAACATTTTGATCGGTCACTAACTCCTTATGAGTTTTCACTTTTTCTTCCCAAGCTATTTGAGCTTCAAGTAATTGGTTTTCGGTATGCTTTTCGACATCTCTAAGGCGAGCAGCTTCCTCATATTTTTGCTTTTTCACAACCATAATTTTCTGATCGCGAATTTCTTGTAAACGATCCTCTAAAGCAGTGACATCCCTTGGGACCTGTATATTGGTGATGTGTACTCGAGAGCCGGCTTCATCCAGTGCATCAATCGCCTTGTCCGGATGATGTCTATCGGATATATAACGACTCGTTAATTTAACACAAGCTTCTAGAGCTTCGTCGGTATATATCACATTGTGATGCTCTTCATATCGATCTTTAATATTCTGTAGAATCTGAAGTGTTTCCTCGTTATTAGTTGGCTCCACCAATACTTTTTGGAATCTTCTTTCTAAGGCTCCGTCTTTTTCTATATGCTGACGGTATTCGTCTAGGGTTGTAGCACCTACACATTGAATTTCACCACGAGCCAAAGCGGGCTTAAACATATTAGAAGCATCTAAACTCCCCGTAGCACCTCCTGCGCCAACAATAGTGTGAATTTCATCAATAAATAAAATGATATTGGTATTCTTCTCCAACTCATTTAATACCGCTTTCATGCGCTCTTCAAACTGACCTCTATATTTTGTTCCAGCAACAAGCGAAGCCAAATCGAGAGTAACTACTCTTTTATCGAAGAGCACTCTAGAAATCTTCTTCTGAATAATGCGCAAGGCTAATCCCTCAGCTATTGCCGATTTACCCACTCCAGGTTCACCAATTAATAGAGGATTATTTTTCTTTCTTCTTGATAATATCTGCGAAACCCTTTCAATTTCCTTTTCTCTACCAATAACGGGGTCTAACTTATTCTCTTCGGCCATTTTAGTGAGATCTCTACCGAAATTATCTAATACAGGCGTTTTAGATTTTACTGTTCCTTTGAACTTCTTTTGAGAGCGATAATCCCCAGGATTGGGACCTACAAATTCATCATCATCATCATCTTCATCATCATCAATAAATGACATTTCGGTTGTAGGATCTACTTCTGGCTCATCGCCAGTACGCAATTCAAATTGCTCTTTTACTCCCTCGTAAGTCACGCCCAACTGCTCTAACAACTGGGACATAGGATCGGACTCATTTCTAAGTATACAAAGCAGTAGGTGAGGAGTGCCTATCAACTCACTATTGTACAATTTAGCTTCAAGAAAAGTAGTCTTAAGCGCCTTTTCGGCTTGTTTGGTTAGCGGTAGGTTGGGTGTTTTACCAGACTTCGTGATCATATCGGTAGTAATAATGCTCTCAATTCGCTTTCTCAGCGCTTTAACATCTAGCCCCATACCGTTCATTATATCAATCGCCATTCCTTCACCTTCTCTAATCATTCCTAGTAGTAGGTGTTCGGTTCCAATATAGCTGTGCCCTAATCGTAATGCTTCTTCTTTACTATATTGAATTACATCCTTAACTCTTGGTGAAAAATTTTCATCCATAACCTTCAATTTTAAATCAATAATCGCCTTATCTCAAAGATAGCGAGCTTTTATAAAAAAACGGCATTCCAGCCTTCCTTTTTTCAACATTTAGGCTCTAAGAATTGTTAATTATTTCCTCAACAAATCCCTTTTCCTAAGGGCATTTTGTCCTATATTCGTATGTCTTTATAAAAAGAGAAATATACAAACCATAAAAGCTCTCAGATGGCCGAAGGAGAAAAGATTATACCTATAAATATTGAAGAGGAAATGAAATCAGCTTACATCGATTATTCGATGTCTGTAATTGTTTCACGTGCCTTACCAGATGTTAGAGACGGATTTAAACCCGTACATAGAAGAGTGCTCTTCGGAATGCATGAACTAGGTATTCGAGCTACTGGTGCTCATAAGAAATCGGCAAGAATTGTCGGGGAAGTACTCGGTAAGTACCACCCACATGGTGATTCATCTGTTTACTACTCTATGGTGCGTATGGCTCAAGAGTGGTCTTTGCGCTATATGCTCGTTGACGGACAAGGTAACTTTGGTTCGATAGATGGTGATAGTCCGGCTGCCATGCGTTATACTGAGGCAAGACTAAAGAAAATTTCTGAAGAGATGTTGAAAGACATCGACAAGGAAACTGTTGACTTTAGACTAAACTTTGATGATACTCTACAAGAGCCAACGGTTCTTCCAACAAGAATTCCAAATTTACTTATAAATGGAACTTCTGGTATTGCAGTAGGTATGGCAACCAATATGCCACCTCACAACCTTACGGAAGTTACAAATGCAATTATCGCCTATATAGCCGATAATGAGATCGACACAGAGGGCTTAATGAACTATGTGAAGGCTCCTGATTTCCCTACGGGAGGTACCATTTACGGTTATGATGGTGTTAAAAGTGCTTTCGAAACAGGTAAAGGTAGAATTGTACTGAGAGCCAAAACTGCTTTCGAAGAAATCGATGGTCGCGATTGTATTATCGTTACTGAGATTCCTTATATGGTTAACAAGGCCGACATGATTAAAAAGACGGCTGATCTTGTTAACGATAAAAAACTGGAGGGTATCTCTGATATTCGCGATGAATCTGACCGTAATGGTATGCGTATCGTTTATATACTTAAACGTGATGCCATTCCAAATATCGTATTAAACAAACTCTACAAATACACTTCTCTACAAAACTCATTCTCAGTAAATAACATTGCCCTTGTAAAAGGGCGCCCGATGTTACTTACATTGAAAGAGATGATTAAGTATTTTGTTGAACACAGGCACGAAGTAGTTGTTCGCAGAACAGAATACGAACTCAAACAAGCAAACAAGAGAGCACATATTCTTGAAGGTTTATTAATTGCTTTAAATAACCTTGATGCAATTATTGCATTGATTAAAGCCTCTAAAACACCTGAAATTGCTCGCGAGGCTTTAATGCAAACTTATTCGCTTACTGAAATTCAAGCGAGAGCAATACTTGATTTAAGACTTCAGAAATTAACTGGTCTTGAGCAAGATAAGATTAAAGAGGAGCACATTGAATTGATGAAAATCATCTCACACTTAGAAAGTATTTTAGGTGACGAAGAGATACGAATGAGCATCATCAAAGATGAGTTAATTGAAATCCGCGAGAAATACGGTGATGAAAGACGTACTGAAATTGAATATGCTGGTGGCGATTTGAGCATCGAAGATATGATCCCGAATGCTGAAGTGGTGATTACAATTTCGCACTTAGGATATATCAAGCGCACCTTATTGACTGAATACAAAACTCAAACTAGAGGAGGCGTAGGTTCTAAAGGAGCTACTACCAGAGATAAAGATTTTGTAGAACATATCTTTATGGCTACAAACCATAACTATATGCTCTTCTTTACAGAAAAAGGAAAGTGTTTCTGGCTGAAAGTATACGAGATTCCTGAAGGTTCTAAGACTTCTAAAGGTAGAGCAATTCAGAATTTAATTAATATTGAGTCAGACGATAAGGTGATGGCTTACCTAAGCGTAGACAACCTTAAAGACGAAGAATACATTAATAATCACTTTATTATTATGTGTACGAAGCGTGGGATTATCAAAAAGACTACACTCGAAGCTTATTCACGACCACGTATTAATGGTATTAATGCCATTGGTATTCGCGAAGACGATCAACTATTAGAGGCGAAACTTACTACAGGTGATTCATTCATTATGTTGGCTGCACGATCTGGTAAAGCAATTCGTTTCCACGAAGATGCTACACGACCAATGGGTAGAAATGCTACTGGTGTAAGAGGTATCCGTATTAACGAGCAGGACGAGGTAATAGGTATGATTTGCGTGAACGATACCGAATCTAATGTGCTAGTTGTATCAGAAAACGGTTATGGTAAACGTTCTCATATCGAGGATTACCGAATCACTAACCGTGGTGGTAAAGGTGTGAAGACTATTAGTGTTACCGAAAAAACAGGTGATTTAATAGCCATTGAGAATGTTAGCGACGAGCACGACTTGATGATTATCAAGAAATCTGGTGTTGCCATTAGATTGGGTGTCGAAAATATGCGCGTAATGGGTAGAGCAACACAAGGTGTTCGCCTGATCACACTTAAATCGAATGAACAAATTGCTGCTGTAGCAAAAGTAAATAAAGACGACGAAGAACAAGAGCTTCCAGAAAATATGGAAGAAGGTACTGACGTGTCGGATGAAAATACTTCAGCAGAAAATACAAATGATAACAACCAAGAAGCCTAAAATGAAAAAGGGGATTTTTATTGCAGCTATAGCCTTACTTGCCGGTGAAGCATTTGCTCAGAAAGCAGAGCTTACAAGTGCTATTTTATCGTATCGTAAACAAGATATGGCAACTGCTAAATCGTATATCGATAAAGCTGAAGCTAAACTTAACGATGGTGGGAGTCTTAAAGCTAAAGATTTAGGGAAATTGTATCACCACAAAGGTTTGATTTACTATTCAACATACAACGACTCTAAAGAGATTGCACTTTTAAATACGGCAACTGAAGCTTTTAAATTAGATGCTGAGGCAGGAAGTTCCTATAGCAAAAAGTCGAATGACGAGTTGGTGATAAGATGTACTGAAGCATACAGAGAAATTGCATTCATCAAATACGAAGCGAAAGACTTTGCAGGAGCACTTAGCATGTTCGAGAGATTAGTGGAAGTAAATGCATATCCAAGTATTGGGATTGTTGATACGGCTAATCTATTCAATGCTTCTTTGATGGCAATTCAAGCCTCAGACTCCGAAAAGGCTGTTGAATTGTTGAATAAACTAATTGTTCTCGAACCTACTAAAGGGGATTATCATTTATCATTGATTAAAGAATATGGTAAACTAGGTGATAAAGAAGGTAAATTTGAGGCTATTAAAGCCGCGAGAACTACAGTTCCAAACCATACTGGATTGATTTTCGAAGAAGTAAACTATTACTTAGCAGAAAACAATACTGATGAATTGCTTCGATCGTTAGATGACGCTATTTTAGCGGCTCCAGACAATGCAATTTTACACTTTGCCAAAGGTTCAGCCAATGCCGATATTAAGAATGTAGCAGCTGCTAAAGAGGCTTATTTGATAGCTATTGAGATTGATGCCGATTATTTTGATGCCTACAACAACTTGGCTGGCTTATTTTTAGACCAAACAGTTGCGGTAATCGAAAAGATGAATAATCTTGGATTAAGTGCTGCTGACCAAAAAAAATATAACAGTCTTAAAAAGAAAAGAAATACTTTATACAAGGAAGCAAAGCCATATCTAGAGGAAGCCGTTCGTATTAACGGCAAGGATATAAACGTTTTAAAAGCTTTGAAGGACGTTTGTTACCAAACTGACGATATCGACTGCTGGAAGAGAGTAAACGCTCAGATTAAAGAGCTTTCGAAGTAAATAGAATAGAAGAGCGAGTTTATTCTCGCTTTTCTTCTAAATACATAATTATACATAATATACATTATCGGGTATACAGTTATATTGCTGATAAGTCATAAGCTAGCATACATCTCCTATAGAATAATTGGTAGAATTAAACGCAATTGAATCTCCAGAAGTATTATTTAAGAATTTCTGTGCTAAAGGAGATACTGGAGAAATAGCAAAGAGTTCCTGATTCTCAAATTCAATTTTACCCAGCGCTACAGAAATATAAAACAAGGCCTTATCTGTTTGCACTAGGGAGCCCATTTGCACTCTAGAGCCTTTAACTAAATTTATTTGAGAAAGAATTCTAAGCAATTTCTGAGCATCAGCTAACTGCAAGGCATCTTTTTCTTGCTCTAGATGGAGCATAGCTCTAGAGGTTTCGTGTTTATCGCCAGCCGTACTTTTAGAATCATTAGCTATGGATTCTTGAGCAGAATTAAGCTCATTTTGAATACGTTCAATTCTCTCTATAATTAAGGAGCTACAATGCTCGTGAAGTCTTTTTTTAAAAGCTAAATCCATCAGATTAATCTATTAATTTCCCAGCAATGAAGCCCGTTGTCCAAGCTGCTTGAAAGTTAAAACCTCCTGTAATTCCGTCTATATCGATAACCTCACCTGCAAAATACATATTCTTACACACTCTACTTTGCATGGTCTTGATGTCGACATCGGCCAAACTAACACCTCCAGAGGTTACAAACTCCTCTTTAAAAGTAGTTTTCCCCGACACCTCATACACATCGTTAAATATGGTATTTACCAATCTATTTCTACTCTTTTTAGAGAAATCAGCCCATATGTTTTCAGAACCAATACCAACCTTATCTAATAGAAATAACCACAATCTATTCGGAATCGAAAAAGGGTTTTGATTGACAATTTTTCGCTTGTGATAATTTAATTGACAGTCCTTAATAATCTTGAGGACTTCCTCCTCATTGTTTGCAGAAACCCAATTAACTTGAACCTTAAACTGATAATCACAGTCGTTTAAAAGACGAGCTCCCCAAGCCGATAATTTCAAAATAGCAGGGCCACTCATACCCCAATGCGTAACTAATAATGGTCCTGTATACTGTAACTTAGAGCCTTGAATCCTCACAGTGGCATACTCAGCTACCAATCCCATTAATTTCTTTATGGCTTCATTCGGCATATTAAAGGTAAATAAGGACGGTACTGGAGTAATAATTTGATGACCTAATTCACTCAACCATTCAAATCCTCTAATCTTAGGACTCCCACCAGTCGCAACGATTACTTTATCCACATCAACGCTCTTCGTCTTCAATTGAAGCTCGTAAACCTCTCCTTTAGCTAAGATCTTCGTAATTGGACTCTTCTGAAGAATGGTAATTTTTTTTAGCTGAGCTTCTCTTAAAAAGCAATCAATAATCGTTTGAGAATTATCTGTTACAGGAAACATACGATTGTCGGCTTCGGCTTTAAGCTCAACTCCCCTACTTAGGAACCATTCAACAGTATGATTAGTATTGAATTGTGAAAAAGCTTTTTTGAGCTGCTTCTCCCCTCGAGGATAAAATTTACTCAGCTGACTAGGTTTGAAACAAGCATGAGTAACATTACACCTCCCACCTCCAGAAATTTTAACCTTCGACAGTAATTTATCGGATTTCTCATAGATAGTAATCACCGCATCAGGATGATGCTCACGAACTGAAAATGCTGCAAAGAAGCCCGCTGCTCCCCCTCCGATAATGGCTATATTCATAAAGCTAAAATAAGATTTATTAGCTAGTAATAGGTAGTAGCTAGCTGGTTTTGAATTTTAGGATTGGAAATTCGGCAATACGATTTTGTGGCTTATGAAATAGCTCCTAAAACTTACATTACCAATGTGTTTTCATGAATTGCTTTATTCATTTCTTTGCTCACCCAAAGAAACGAACCAAAGAAAGTGTGCTTTTTCAAGGTCTTTTTGCTCTAGGAGCAAAACCATAAATCAAAAGCTAATCTCCCTACAAGGCTTCAGGAGATCTTTACGCTCTTGATTTATTATACTACGAAAAAGATGAAAAGGGTATTCAAAAAGGAGTTATTCTGATGGAATTAAAGATTTAGTAAGATTGGGAAACTCCGAGTACATGAGGAAATCACCCAACCGAAGTTAATCTTTACACCAGCAGGCTAACGGATTTTTGTAAGCCTTGACTTTTTTGCGCTTTTGTGTCAAGACAAAAGCGCAAAACAATTTACGTAGTAAACAACCCGACTAACATATAAATCTATAAACAAAAAAAAACGACCTCTCTCGTGGTCGTTTTAAATATGCTAAAGGAAGGATTAAGATTTAATCTTTCTCATTCTTAAGCTTTTAGGAGTGACTTCTAGGTATTCATCATCGCTGATGTATTCCATAGCCTCTTCCAAAGAGAAAACAATTTTCGGAGCTATTTTCATTGCATCATCCGAACCAGATTTTCTCATATTCGTTAATTGCTTTCCTTTTACAAGGTTTACTTCCAAGTCGTTATCTCTAGAGTGTTCACCAACAACTTGTCCTTTGTAAATCACATCAGTAGGAGCTATAAAGAAACGGCCTCTATCTTGTAATCTGTTAATGGCAAATCCTGTAGCAGCACCTTGTTCCATAGAAATAAGAGCACCTTTAAATTTAGAAACAATTTCACCCTTATAAGGTAAGAACTCTCTAAATCTGTGCGTCATAATAGCTTGACCAGAAGTAGCCGTTAGCATATTATTTCTCAAACCTATTAAACCTCTCGAAGGAACGTCAAATTCAAGGTGTTGTAAGTCGCCTTTAGGCTCCATTACTAACAAATCACCTTTACGTTGTGTTACTAACTCAATAGCTTTACCTGAAAACTGCTCAGGAACATCAATCACTAAGGTTTCGTATGGCTCACATTTCTTACCGTCGATTACTTTTTCGATTACTTGTGGCTTCCCAACTTGTAACTCATAACCTTCACGACGCATAGTTTCAATCAATACAGACAAGTGAAGAATACCACGTCCGAATACATTGAATTTATCTTCAGAATCAGTAATCTCAACACGTAAGGCAAGGTTTTTTTCAGTTTCCTTGAAAAGACGATCTCTTAAGTGACGCGAAGTAACAAACTTACCTTCTTTACCAAAGAATGGTGAGTTGTTAATAGTAAACAGCATACTCATAGTAGGCTCATCTACGGATATTCTCTCTACTGCTTCAGGGTTTTCTAAATCGGCAAGTGTATCACCAATCTCAAAATCATCCAAGCCCATAATCGCACAAAGGTCACCAGATCTAACTGTATCAACTTCTGTTCTACCCAAGCCTTCGAATACAAAAAGCTCTTTAATTCGAACCTTTTTATTCACGCCATCTTTACATAGCATATAGTCTTTACCTTTATGCAAATCACCACGAAATACACGTCCAATAGCAATTCTACCTTTAAAACTAGAGTAGTCTAAAGAAGTGATTTGCATTTGAGGAGTACCCTCATTATAAGGAGCCTCAGGAATAGATTCAAGAACAGCATCTAATAAAGCGGTGATGTCAGTAGTTGGCTTTTTCCAATCAGTACTCATCCAACCTTGCTTAGAAGAACCATAAATAGTAACGAAATCTAATTGATCTTCTGTAGCATCGAGGTTGAACATCAAGTCGAATACTTGCTCCTGAACGATGTCTGGAGTGCAGTTTTCTTTATCAACTTTATTTACCACTACAATAGGCTTCAAACCTAGAGCAATAGCTTTGCTCAATACAAAACGCGTTTGAGGCATTGGCCCTTCAAAGGCATCAACGAGTAATAAAACCCCATCAGCCATCTTCAATACACGCTCTACTTCACCACCGAAATCGGCGTGACCTGGAGTGTCAAGAATGTTAATTTTAACATCTTTATAGTTGGCAGCAACATTCTTCGAAACAATAGTAATTCCACGTTCTCTCTCTAAATCATTATTGTCAAGAATTAACTCCCCAGTTTCTTTTCTAGGGTCCATAATTTGACATTCGTGGATGATTTTATCAACTAAGGTAGTTTTACCGTGGTCGACGTGAGCAATGATGGCAATGTTACGTATAGATTTCATGGTCAATTTTTAAGACTGCAAAATTACACAGAATAAATGATTGACCGACTATAAGAGGGACTAATTTATTTCACTGTATTATAGAGTACTGAATTCCGATAAACTTAGCGAAAGAATATTGTTAATCATGCTTGGAGTTTGACAAGAGCCAGCTAATGGCTTTAACTTCAGATTCAAATAATTTTGTTGGAGTCAAAGGTCGGTCCATTCTGATAAAAAAATTACCAATCATCTCATGAACTATGGAGTCACATAATATTGCATTTTTCAAAATAAATCTATTTCCCTTTTCACCAGCCAATAAAACTCTCGCATTCTCGTCGATATTTGAGCCGCTAGAAGGCTCCGTCAATAAAGGATACTTTTCTGCCTCCCCAATAAGTGCAATAAATTTTGCCAGCGCATAACAATCATCAACCGAAAGGGTGCATCCTGGCTTATAAACAACATGAATAATACCGTCTTTTCGGTACTCAATAATAGTTCGCTGTAGTTCTTTTCTTTTAAGGACCTCAACTAAGCTAGATGCTTTTTTTGACTCAGTATGTTCGAATAGGGACAACATATATCAATTTACGACAAGTCTCGTTTAGAAACAAATATCTCCCCTAGTTCTGCGAAATTAAAAGAGTGTAAGACCGATATAAGATAAACACCTTAAACAATAGTCTTATCTAAGGCAAAATAGTTCGAGGCATAGCACCTTCAAAAGTTTCAAAAAAAGTTTCAACATCTTTATAATTGGCCTCAACAATCTTATTCGTGAATGATTTTGCCAACTAAAGTGGTTTTTCTCTAGCCGACGTATGTAAATAGCAATATTACAATCGATATTAGGGTCAATATTTAGCTTTGCGAGATGAAACAGAATAAACAAACCTTATTTAATTCCAAACACTATTAATCTAGAGATTGAAGTGTCTGTGGGAGAATTATAGGCCATAGAAGACTTAGCTAATGTTTTAAGCTGAAGAAGAACTCAATAACCATTCTATTGCCTTGGCTTTGTCTTTAAATATTTTTGTCGGAATTGTAGGATTATCAATTCGGATGAAAAAATTACTAATCATTTCATGCATTATAAATCTACATAAAATCGCATTTTTCAACAGAAACAGACTCCCTTTCTCACTAGCCAATAAAGCCCTGGCTTTATCATCGATAGCAGAATCTCTCATGGGCTCAATAAGAAAGTTATATTTATTTGCCTCTCCTATATGGTAGATGAATTTTGCCATCGCATAAATATCTACACTGGAAACAGTGCAACCCGACTTACATATAATATGTATAATACCATCCTTTCTATATTTAACAATAGTATGCTGTAGTTCTTTTCTTAAAAGAATTCTAGCATCATCTGCGTCGATATTTTCGAAAAACGACAACATATAAGCAATTTACGACATGTGGGTAAGAGAAACAAACTTTACTTTATTTAGCCAACTTTAATTCGATTGTGGTTCCTTTAGATACCTGACTTTCTATATCTAAACTACCCTTCATTATTTTCATTAGCATTTTTGAGATATAGAGCCCAACTGCAAAGGACCGCTCCCCTTCAAGCCCTGCCCTTCCTCCTTTAAAAGGCAAAGCAACAAGAGGGAGTAAATCTTTCGGTATTCCAACCCCAGAATCTGTTAGTCTTACTAGCACATAAGTATCCTCCTCATTAATGGAAATATGTATAGAACCATTAGAAGGTGTGAACTTAATGGCATTTGATAGAATATTTCCTATTATCTGATGAAAGTGAACGATATCGATAGTAATATTCGTAGAGCTATCTGATAAGGAAATACTGATGTTCTTTTTTTCTGCTTGTACTTTATAGGAATTAATGACAGAACGTATTTCATATTCAACAAAGACGGAGCTTAAAGTGATTCGAACTCGATTACCCTGAATCTCTAAGTAAATTAATAAATCTTCAAGCATCTTCAATACATCATTAGACTGACTTATGATCTCCTTCACATAGCTAGCATTAACAAGAGTACCAGCATTTTTTATTTGATGATTAGCTGCTTTAGCTAAGTATTTAATTCCAGAAATAGGGATAGTTAAATCTTGCATTAATAACTGAATAATTAAATCTTGGGTAACATTTAATCGTTTCAGTATCGAATGATAATTAACTACATCGGAATGATCTTTTGCGTAGCCTACAATATATAAAGGAGTCCCGTTTGGGTCTTTTACTAAAAATGTTTTGGACTGAATAAAAACCACCTTGCCCTTAAAGTCAATAATTCGATAATTACCAACTATTTCATGATCGTCAATAAGAAAATCCTTTGCACCTTCAATTACCCTAAGCTTGTCATCAGGGTGCACCGAGTCCATAAAAGAATCGGGATTTTTAAATAGTGATTTAGTGGTTTTCCCCCAAATTGTATGGTAGGCATCATTCACATAAAGTAAGGGATAGCCCTCAGTACTAGCATCTCTAATATAGAATACATCATTTACATGGGCGAACAAAGTATCTATCAATTTTGTATTTAAGCCCTTATTATTCATCCTTCGAATTTGGGAATGTTATACAAAATGTAACTCCAGCACCTTCTCTTTCTAGAAGCTCAATAGTTCCATTATGCAATTCAATCAAGTCTTTAGTAATGGACATTCCCAATCCTGTTGACTTCTCACCATAGGTGCCTACTCTAGCGGCTTCGGTAAATAAATCGAATACTTTAGTTCGTAAATACCTTGGGATACCAACACCATTGTCTGATATATAAATGGCGACAAGCTCTTCAGTAGATTGAACTTTGATGTCAATAACCCCATTTTCGTTATTAAACTTTATAGCATTTGAAATCAAGTTAGACATAATCTGGTGGAACCTCAATTGATCGAGCTCAACATAAGTAGTGCCTTTAGGAAGGTGAACTTTTATTTTCTTTTGCATGATACGGTCTTCAAACCTTTTGCAAATATTTTGAATTTCCTGCTCCAATAAAAGAGTTGTCTTACTCAATTGAATACCCTTGCTACTAATGTTAACATGAGATAGTAAATCATCCATTAACTTTAGCGCCTCATCACAGGAAGTAATAATCTGGTGATTGTGCAGAAATACATCATTGAACTTATTTTGTTTGTACTCACCCTCTATTAAGCCGGCTATAAACTTCAAGCCCGAAATTGGAGATTTCAAGTCGTGCGCAAGCATCTTAATAATATTGTCTTGCACATTGTTTAGTTGCTTAATCTGCAATTCGAATTCTTTACGCTCTGTAATATCCTCAGCAATACCAACAATTCTGTAAATTTGTTCCTCCTCATTTTTAATAGCGAAGGTTTTTGCCTGAACCCACCTAATATCTGCATTGGGTTTAATTATTCTAAACTCTTTTTCGTACTCAACATTTCCCTCAAGAAATTTTTTATAACCTAAAACTACCGCCTCCTTGTCTTCAGGATGTACTGAATCGATAAAAGCGGTGGGCTTATCTAAAAGTGTTTGTTTGGGTAGTCCCCATATTTCCTCGTAAGCATCACTTAAATACAAGAGCCTTTTTTCCTTAGATTTAACATCCCGAACAAAGAACATTAAATTTATATTTGATAAAAATGCATCTAATTGTACAAGTTCCTCTTTATTGAACATACAGTTTATTTATGAGAAAAATTGAATGGGACTAAACCAATTAAAATATGCGCGCAAATCAAAGAGAAGATCTAATGCCTCTCTGATTTAATTTGGAAAGGTTACAATCATTTCAGTTCCTTTGCCTACTTTACTATTCATCACAATATTGCCATCGTGAAGCTCCACAAGCCTTTTGGTAATTGATAAGCCTATGCCGGTAGATTTCTCTCCCGAAGTGCCATCTCTACGCGCTTTGGTGAAAATCATAAAAGCCTCATCTTGAAGATTATCAGCTATGCCAATCCCAGTATCAGAAACCGACATTCTAACCGTATTATTTTCAGCGTTAATTGAAATAGTAATACGGCCATCCACATTGTTAAACTTTATGGCATTGGTTAATAAATTCGATAAAATATGCCTAAACTTCGAGCCATCCAAACATACCAAAGTAGAAGTTTTAGGTAAATCTAACTGTATGCCTTTCTGCATCATTCTAGCTCTAAACTCTTCGCAAATAAGATTGATTTGATCTTCAATGATAAATTTTGAACGATTGATATATGCACCATCACTATTAATTTGAATATGCGAGAGTAAGTCGTCCATCATCAGTAGAGTGCTATCGCAAGTATCCATAATTTGTTCGGAACAAGACTTAACGGACTTCTCGTTTTTAGCATCTAATAGACTTGCTGTAAGCTTGATACCAGCAATTGGTGTTCGCAAGTCATGCGCCAACATCTTAATAATTCCATCCTGCACCTCATTTAACCTACTAATACTAAGCTCGTTTTCTTTTCTATCAGTGATGTCCTCGGCGATACCTCCAATTCTGTACACTTCACCCATTTCATTTCTAATGGCAAAAGTTTTAGCGAACATCCATCTCACTTCTCCATCCGTACGGATAATTCTAAAGTCTTTCTCGTACTCAATATTCCCCTGAAGAAATTTCATATATAAATCGATTACCATTTGGCGATCATCGGGATGTACGGCTTCTATATATGAAGCAGGATTATCTTTCAAACTCTGTCGAGTGCGACCCCAAATACGTTCGTAGGCATTGTTTACATAAATGATATCGTGATTTTCTGTGCAGGCATCTCGGACAAATAATACCTGATTGATATTACTTAATAATTCGTCGAGTAACTTATGTTCTATTTCTTCAGACATATACAAGAGCTTAAAAATAAAAGCAAAGACTAATATACATGATTTCACCTTGAAATACAAGGCTAAAACTGATCACTGCCAGATTAACAGCAGGCACAGACATGAATTAACTAGGTAATATTAATTCCATTGAGGTCCCTATACTTTCTTGACTCTTTAGTAACAAGCTACCATTATGTAGTTTCACTAGGCGTTTGGTGATTGACAAGCCAAGACCTGTAGACTTCTCTCCGAAAGTCCCCTCTCGTCTGGCTCCAGAAAATAAATCAAAAACTTCAGGCTTAAGGTTTTCAGGTATTCCAATCCCAGTATCAGAAATTGTTATTGATAAGCCTTTTTTATTTTTCACTAAGGATATTTCAATGCTACCAAATCGATGGCTAAACTTGATCGCATTAGAGACGAGATTGGTCATTATTTGCTTAAACCTAAGTTGGTCGAGATGAGCTATAGTTTGAGTTTTTGGCAAACTTAATCGAAGTTCTTTCAATTCAATCTTGTCAAGCATTGAATCGCATACAATTCTTATCTGATTTTCAACAATAAAATCTGTTCTATTCAAAACTAAACCCTCACTATCAACTTGTATATGCGAAAGTAAATCATCCATCATCTTAAGAGTGTCATCGCAACTCTCTACAATCTGAGCTGAATGCTTATCTATGACCCCCCTACTCTCTTCTTTATTAATTAATTCTGCTAGAAATTTAACGCCAGCTATGGGAGACCTTAAATCATGTGCGAGCATTTTTATGATATCGTCTTGTACCTTATTAAGCTTGCTTATTCTGATTTGCTTTTCTTTACGATGTGTGATATCATCGGTTATTCCCACAAGACGATAAATATGCCCTTGCTGGTTGTATATAGGAATAACCTTTGCATAGAGCCATCTCACTTTGGAATCGGACCCAATAATTCTAAAATCAATAGACAGCTCCGTTTTACCAATGATAGTATTGGTATAGGCTTCAATAACCATTTGCTTGTCATCTGGATGAACAACCTCAAGGAAAGAATAAGGATTGTCGTACAAAGATTGCTTGCTTAATCCCCAGCTATTCTCATAAGCATCGTTTACATATAATACGCTTAGATCTTTATCGAGTGCATCTCTAACAAAAAGCACTTGTTCTATATTCGATAATAATTCATCGTATAAAAATGAATCTACTTCTTTTATCATTATATTATTAATTAGAAATGATTAACTAGCTAGAAATACATTGATTAAGTATTTATTTTGAAGGGCAAAACTCAGTAGCGAATTCACCCCTTCTAGGTCTAATTTCTTACAGATATTAAACCTGTGATTCTGTACAGTTTTATCACTAATGAAAAAATCCGAAGCTATCTCTTTGGAACTCTTATTCGCTGAAATCATCCTTAAAACCTTTTTCTCGGTATCCGTAAGAATATTGATAGCTGTTACAATATCGTGATACTTCCCTTGCTTTCTATTATTGTAAAACCCAATTATATGTGGAGAAATAAAATACTCACCCTTCAATACAGTATTTATGCTATTTACAAGATCGGTAGCAGCATTATCCTTTAAAACATAAGCCATAGCGCCCATATCGAGTGCTAAATTAAATACAGCCTCATCCTTGTGCATAGTAAGGATAATCACCTTCGTATCTAAGCCAAGCTCTTTAACCCTCCTACTAATCTCAATACCCGTCATACCTGGCATGTCAACATCTAGAATGGCTATGGATGGTTTATTTACCTGAATCAAATCCCATGCAGTTACACCGTCGGAAGCAGTGTTTGAGACTTTGAAATTATTCTGACCATCGATAATAGTCTTTAATCCATGTAAGAAAATGGGGTGATCATCAGCAATAAATATAGTAAACTTATCCATTTTATTTTATTTTATTTATACAAATCTTAAAGTAAAAGTACTGATATATATTCGCAAGCTCCACCTTTATTTTCATATATCCCTAAGATAAACAAAAAGAACTACACTGCTAAAATAAGTACTCCTCATTAAATATAACATAGCTGATATTACTTATCATTAAAAGATAGATACAAATACTGTGAAGCGAAAAAAAATGAGTAAGAAATAAGGGAAAAGAAAAAAAGCCCACTTTCGTGGGCCTTGGAAACGAATAACAACTTACCCCCTCAAATATGTTGTTAAGCAAACATAATCAATAAGTTAATATCATAGAATAGGACTAAACACTCATTGTATAGGTGATACTACCTAGAAGATAAAAAGGTGTTTCAAATTAATGGAACACCTTTTAAGTTATAGACTCTAAATCCCCCCCAGGATTTGTTACAGCAAATATACAAATAAATATAGGTTTTCATATATGTAAATCCACTTATTTAATAGGTGATACTACTCATTTATACTGATTACCAGGAGTTTGCAATCGAATCAACTTGATTAATAGTCAATTTAAATCATTCGCAAAAAAATCAAAAAAATGACTGTACAATTCCTAAATACGAAAAGGCGCTTCATAAATGAAGCGCCTTTAAGTTCTAGACTCTAAATCCCCCCCAGGATTTGTTATTTCAAATATATAAAACAAATATGGTTTTCCATATACTTGATATTCCTCAATTAATAAGTGACTCTACCTAGTCGCGAATCAAAAATTAAAAACCTTTTTAAAATAATTAAACTTAATAACCATAGTTTCAAACGTATAGAAAAATAGCTATAAATAAAGGACTTTTCAGTATTAGAGAATAAAAATCTTTAATATCTTCGCAGCCGTAAAAGTTTAAAAAGCCGATGTAGCTCAGCTGGCTAGAGCAGCTGATTTGTAATCAGCAGGTCGTGGGTTCGAGTCCCTCTATCGGCTCCAAGTTCTTTAAAATATTGAATTCAAAGAGTAATAAAGAGTGTCCGGTGGGATACTCAAGCGGTCAACGAGGGCAGACTGTAAATCTGCTGGCTTAGCCTTCGAAGGTTCGAATCCTTCTCCCACCACAAAAGCGAGAGTAGCTCAATTGGTAGAGCGTCAGCCTTCCAAGCTGAGGGTTGCGAGTTCGAGTCTCGTCTCTCGCTCTATTGCCGATGTAGCTCAGCTGGCTAGAGCAGCTGATTTGTAATCAGCAGGTCGTGGGTTCGAGTCCCTC
>Ga0208879_1000084_pt1 | contig 94661 bp, 85 predicted proteins | sample Knorr_S15_td_Bot_FD_185605 | JGI IMG/M metagenome (GOLD analysis project Ga0208879, IMG submission 185605) | Marine microbial communities from Southern Atlantic Ocean transect - Knorr_S15_td_Bottom_ad_5009_LV_A (SPAdes) (version 2) | ecosystem: Environmental > Aquatic > Marine > Oceanic | place... | reverse complement strand
AGTATGACTATTTTAAGGCTTATTATTGTAATGCCGACTTGGCGCATCAATTCGGTCACGCCAACAAGAAAGAGAGTCTTAGTAGAGCAATATTTTGGTTTGAGAGGTCTTTAGTGCTTGGTGGAGTTTCGTATAAAAGGGCTTCTGTAATGTTTGATATAGGTGGTAGTTATTATGACTTAGGTAATTATCAAAAAGCGCTTGAGTGGTTTACCAAAGCACTTGAATTAAGCCCTAATTACCCCAATGCAGCAGAGGAGCTGGGCAACACTAATAGCGAGCTGGGCAACTATGAGCAGGCTTTTAAGTGGTGGAAACAATCCGCTGAACTTGGCGGTAGTGGGTCGCAAGCACGGCTTGGACAAGCCTATCTTTATGGTGAAGGCACAGCAGTTGACCTAGACCAAGCAGAATACTGGCTAACCAAAGCCGCAGAGCAAGGTGATGATTGGGCACAACGAAATCTTGCCGAGGTTTATCGCTTGACGGGAGACTCTAGCAAGGCAGCCTCTCAATATCAAGTAGTTATCGATTCATTGACACCCAGAGCTTCACAAGGAGATTTAGGCGCAATAGAAAGTCTCGGAAAAACCTATCATGATATGGGTAATTATGAAAAGGCGATTGAATGGTTTAAAAAAGGAGCAGAGCGAGGTCACGCTAATATTATGGTGAATTTAGGCTGGGCTTATAACGAATTAGGTAATTATGAGACAGCATTTGAATGGTTTAAAACATCCGCTGAGTTGGGTAATAGGTGGGCACAAGCGAGCCTTGGACACGCCTATCTTTACGGTGAAGGCACAGCAGTTGACCTAGACCAAGCAGAATACTGGCTAACCAAAGCCGTAGAGCAAGGTGATGACTGGGCACAAAGAAATCTTGCTGAGGTTTATATAAGAAAAGGTGATACAGATAATGCTCAAAAAGCCATGGAATCTATGGAGCGCCAAGCAAATAATGGTGATGCCTATGCAATGAACGAACTAGGCTGGCTATACACCAACAACAATAGGAATAACGAGCAAGCCTTCTATTGGTTTAGCAAATGTGCAGAATTAGGTAACTCGGGTTGTATGGATGGATTAGGTCAACTGTATACGTGGGGCGCTGGAGTCCCTGCAAATCTCGGACTAGCGGAGTACTGGCTAACCAAGGCTGTAGATGCTGGTAATGAATGGGCAGTTAAGTCCTTGGGTGACTTGTATGTTGAAGGGGGTAGTTATCCTACAGCCCTGAAGTGGTTTAACAAGGCATTAGAATCAAGCCATGCTCAGCTTCGTGCTAGTGCAATGAATGGTATTGGCAGGCTTTACCAAAAAGAAGGTGATACTAGGAAATCCGTTATATGGTGGCAGCAAGCTGCCGAGCTAGGAGATAGTAGTGCTCAGAGCGAGCTGGGTAATGCATACTTGAATGGCGATGGTATTAGCAGAGATTTAGAGCTGGCTAAAAAGTGGTTAACACTTGCAGCAGACCAAGGCAATGAATGGGCACAAGAGGGGCTTGACGAGCTTAATGAATAAAGAGAATTAAAAGCAGTAAAGTCGATTAAGACATCAGCATAAAAACACCCTCTACTAAAGACCTAGAGGAAGGCTCACAAACACCTCTGTTACTATTGTTGTACTCTCCCTCACACAACAAACCAACTTTCAATTACGCCCTCTATTATTGAGGCGATAGGCTTAGATGGTGTGTGCTTAAAGTAGAGTTGTTCCAATGCACTGCCTAGGCATACTCAGAGCCTACAGAGTGTTATATCTAAGTCAAAGTTCATTGAGGTCCATTGAGGGCTTGTCTCGCTCCCACATGAGATGGGGTTTGGACTTCAACTAGGGTTTTAATTGACGTATAATCCAAATATGACGAAGCTGTTCCTGTTTTTAATTCTATCTTTCTTCTCTACCCAAAGTTTTGCGGGATCCTGTCCTGATGGAAGTGAACCGGTAAAGAGTATTTCCTCGGATGGTTATTACTATGTATACAATTGCGGCAACACTGACAGTAATAATACGAAAGAACCTAAAGCAAGTATAAATGGTAGATGGAAGGGCATAGTTAATTGTAAGTGGGATGGCAATTACAGTCTCAATAACGGAGCGCTCGGCGGGATGTTTGATTTTACAATCAGAGATGGCTGGGACAATCCTGATGAGAAAATTCTTAAAACTAAATCCTTTCTTAGTTACCAGAAGAGTCAGTATGAAATAAAGTCATACCATATTGATCGACATTCATTCTCTGCGGTTGTTAAATATGATTGGGGTGAGGAAAGCCAATGGAGTGGAGTCGTAAACAATAATATTATGACTCTTCGGTATCCTAATAACGGCTGCATAGGAAGGTTATCCAAGGTTGAAGAAATATCATTTGAGTCTTATTCGCCAAAAATGCCAATTGATTTTATTGATGGAGTGAAGGATGACCCGCGATTTACAATCACCGGATTATTAATCCTCCCGGAACAAAAAAAAGACAAATACCCCGTTATGGTAATGGTTATGCATTCAGGGTGTAGTTTTGGCGCTAGAGACTTTACGTACGGACACGACATTAGAAAGCTTGGAGTCGCCACTCTGGAGCTGGATTTATGCGAGCCAAGGGGTTTGAGTGAGAATTTTCCAATTCTTCAGGGTAATTTTTATAAATTAACGCCTTGGATGGGCGCCGCTGATGCTCTTTATGCTTTGAAGTTTTTACAGGGACACCCAAAAATTGATTCAAATAAAATAGGAATTGTTGGCTGGAGTTGGGGTGGTAATGTCGCCTTGTATACGAACTTAGACATAATAAGAAAGCCCATTCTTCCTGAAAGTGACTACTCATTAAGTGTAGCGTATTACCCTTTGTGCAGATACTTAGAAAAGCAACAGGTATCTAACACCAAACTTCATATCTTTATTGGAGATAAAGATGAAGCGACCAGAGCTTCGTTTTGCAAAGATATGGTCAAAAGTATTAATGATTTTGGCGGCAACGCCTCACTCGATGTATATCCAGATTCTTATCATTCTTTTGACGACATTTGGAGAGACTCTAAACCAAAATATACAAGCAGAATGTTTAATGTCACTGAGGATTGCAAGTATTGGGTCGATAGTGACGGGAGAAGATCATGGCGACTCAATGATATGCAGATAGACCTTGATGATTACGATAGTTGGGACTTAAGCGCTGACGTATATGGTAAGGAGTATTCTGCAGAATGTGACCATTGGGGTCTTGTGCAGGGCAGAACTGACAGCACTGCTCAGCAATCTGCAGTTAAGCTCATGCAACTGATAAGGAAGTTTTTACTATAAATGGCTAAAGCAAGGTTAAATTGTAAGACACAAAAAAAAAGGCCGACTATTTTTTCTATTTCTAAACAAGTTTGAAGCCACCCAAGACCTAGGGGGAGGCTCACAAACACCTCTGTTGATATTTATCCATGATTGCCACCAGAGGGAGGCTCATCAACACCTCTGTTACTATTGTTATGCCTCTCTCACACATCAACGGAATTTGGATATTGACTCAAGTTGACTTATAATCGATGTATGAAGAAACTAACCCTACTTTTAATTCTATCCTTCTTCTCAACTCAAGGTCTCGCAGCATCGTGCCCTGATGGCAGTGAGCCAGTTAAGAGTGTTTCTGAGGATGGTACCTATTACTTATATAACTGTGGCAATACTAATAATGAACAAGCATCTTCATCTAGTGCCGATTCAAACACAAAAGCAATAGCTGGTATTGATATTGAGAATGACCCTAATATTGACTTTTTCAAACCACCACAGAAGCCATATCCAACAGGTCAGTTGTACTGGTTTGGACGGATGTGGCAGATGGCAGATTTTAATAACGATGGATATAGTGATGTTCTTTACATAGGCGCTATGAACCCAGATAATGTTGATTCGATTGGGGAGGATACTGGTGGAAGTTGCGGCGGTGGAGAATGTAAAGGAAAAAAACCATTACCATCACTTTACTTGGGTGATGCAAAAGGCAAACTTACTTACGTACCTGAGCTACTAATTGATAAACGTGAAGACAGTGGAATGTCACTAGGAAGACAGCTTCTTGTTGCTGATTATAATAACGATGGTATTCTTGATTTTTATGTTGCTGACCACGGAATTGGCACTCACGACGGCGTTAGGGATAGCTACTTTTTAAGCCAACCGAACGGCACATGGTTGGAATCATCAGTAACACACCTAAGCCACTCCAATTTCGTAGTATTTGACCATGGTGGTGCAACAGGGGATATTGATAATGATGGTGATATGGACATTGTTATCACTGAGTTAAACTGGAAAGTAGGAACAAAATTTTGGTGCTTGATGAATGATGGCACGGGCTTTCTAAGGAAACGCAACTGTGGCGGAATTTTTGCCTTTGGACTAGAGCTCGCCGATATGGATGGTGATGGTGATTTGGATGCATTAGTGGGTGCACACGAACATGAAAGGAGTATTGACTTTACTGGCATTGTTTGGAATGATGGTAATGGTAATTTCCCTAATTACAACGTAACACCTCTTCCACAACATAAGAAGAAATGGGGCACAATACCCGAAGTATCGGCATCAGACCTGGACAATGATGGTGACCTAGATATTGTTTACAGTAGAGCAGGAAAACTTTATGTTGGCACAGCAATACAAATCATAGAAAACTTGGGTAACAAAAAGTTTAAAGACCACGGAATATTTCCTTTAGTTGAGGCGCCGGATGACTACATGCCTATCCACGAAGGCAATGAATGGAATGACTTTATTGAAATGATTAGATTTAGAGACCTAGATAAAGACGGGGATAACGATATATATTTATCTTCTGGGTCACAAAAGACTAACGGCACTGTTGTTATAAATAACGGTAATTTTAATTTCTCCTTAATTAAGCCGTCTAAAGCAAAAGAGCTATATAAAAAGTTAGATAATAGCAGTGTAGTAATACCTAAAAAAGTTTTAACTAGTAGGGCCAAAACTGAAGAAACCAAAACTTCAAAAAAGTTTGAATCGAGTATCAAAAAAAATGGCAAAGTAGTCTTTGAAGGAGCTGATAAATTCACTAAATTTGATGTAGGGGTTCCGCTCAATAACTCAGGTGCTTTATTGGTCGGCTTTAAAGACTTAAAAGTGCTTAATGATAAAAAAGTAAACGTACGCACACACATCAAATACGGCAATATTGATTTTTCCGTTGGGATTTGCTTTGAGTACTATTCTCAGCATACATTTATGGCTGCTAGAACTAGTTTTGGCAACAAAGACTGGGGTGGCTTAAAGAAAATTATGCCTTCAAGCAGTTGTATAGGGGACTGGGAACTGGATGATAATCAGTCAAAGCTTGCGGAATTGGGTATATATGCTGTAATGGCTGCTATACAAAGAAATAATTTTGAAATACTTAGAGCCCTAGATGATAACTCAACAATTGACTTGAGTGAGATTCGTTCTCTTGAAAATAAATAAGATTTTTTGGTGTGAGTCTCGTGAAATTCTTTCGCATCTACTCCTCGCATATTTATCCAGACTCTTCAGCCCCCCCCCCCCCCCCCCCCCCCCCCCCGGGGGGGGGGGGGGGGCTCACAAACACTCCTTTACTCTCCCTCACACATGAGATGAGGTTCTGCCTCTATTAACTACCGCTCTCTACGCTAAACATAATGTAAAGCTAATCGCCAAATTGTCGGTCCGTGGCCATATTAGATTATGTTGGAAAACCGTAACACCATGCGTACAATCCGACCAATCCGACAGCCAGAACTGCGATAATAATCTTTGCGTGTTTTAGACCAAGTATTTTGCAACATACTTTAAGTATTTTGTTGTTTTCACAGATTGTCTTTAATTTATGCATAACCTTCCTCTTCTTATATTCAAATCATACCACTCAAAAACTCTATTCAATCAAAAAATATACTCGGGAAAAAAATTGAGATGAATCCAATGGAAGGTAAAGATTAGAATAATTAGAATAACCAGAACTGCGATAATAATCTTTGCGTGTTTTAGACCAAGTATTTTGCAACATACTTTAAGTATTTTGTTGTTTTCACAGACTGTCTTTAATTTATGCATAACCTTCCTCTTCTTATACTCAAATCATACCATTCAAATATTAAAGTCTATGTAGAGAATGGGATTTTTGTTTTGTTTCCTTTGAAGGTAAAACTTAAACCCCTGGTTTGCAATTAATAGGTGTAGTGGCCGTATCTTTGTTTTGGGATATAATTCTTAGTAAGTAAAATCAACCAATATTGACAAATGGCATCATCTATTTTGATAAAACACCCTGACAGCGGACTGATGAAGAAGGGTTATTATGGTTTCAGCTGGACCTACCTTTTTTTTGGGTTCTTTGTTCCACTTTTTAGAGGCGAGCTAGGGGGTTGCGGCACTTCACTTTCTTTTCAATGTAGTTACCCTGGGACTTTGGCAACTTATTGTTTCGTTCCTGTACAACTGCCAATATATGACTAGGATGTTAACAAGTGGCTGGGTGTTGGGAGATTCTCCAGAGAGAAATGAATTTGCTCGTATAAGCCTTAATATTGCCAGCCAGCCTGCAATTGACGTCGATACGAACAAACCAGATTAAGCACTGATAAATACAAGCTATTAAGTGTCACTACTGAGTTGAATTTTTAGAACGGAAGTCTCCTGCTGATATTCGTCCCTACTAAAGACCCTCGGGGGAGGCTCACAAACACCTCTGCTATTATTGTTATACTCTCCCTCACACATGAAGGAATTTGGACTTTGACTAGGTTCTAATTGAATTATAATCCTGGCTATTATTCAATGGGCAATAAAGGTTGTAAGCCAATGCAACTTGATACTTAATTAAGTACGCAAACTTGCTTTCAAAGCTACTGATTCTTTCTTTGCCCCTTCTCGAATAAAAATAAAGAAGCCGCTTCCAACAATAAGCAGCATCCCCAATATTGAATATATATCAGGTATCTCGCTGAAAAAAAAGAAACCGTTTCCAATAGCAAAAATCAACATAATATACTCAAAAGGTGCAATAACTGGAGGCGAACCCACTCGGTATGCTGATGTAAGTAGCAACATCCCGGCACTTCCAATAACAGCAATTCCAAGAAGCATTAAAAGGACAGAGCTGTTATAAATACTCCAGTCCCTAATAAGGAATTCTAGATTTTTAGCTTGAGAGGGTTCAAATTCTATTAATGGTATTATCAACCAAGCGACAAAAGCAAGTGCTGCACTCCCAAAATACAAATGCAACATCTGTTGAAAAACAGTGTCTTTTTCGCGTGTATATTTCGCAATCATCATTGATACTGAATACGTAAAAGCAGTAAAAATGGGAAGCAGTGCAATTTTATTAAATCCATCAGGGTTTGGTTTTACAATGAACAAAATGCCAACAAAACCAACAATGATGGCGCAAATGCGGTAGGCACCAATTTGTGACTTAAATATAAATTTTGATAATATTGTTATAAACAATGGAGTGACAAAGAATAAGCTGGTTGCTTCCGCCAACTCCATTTTTCCCAAGGCAAAATAGAAACACAAAAACCCCATCAAAAAGAGTAAGACTCTAGCAGTTGCAAGTAGCGGGTACGCAGAGCTGAAAGAAATAGAACGTTTGGTTAATTTAAGAAAAAAGAGAAGTATGAGGCCGCCAAATATTCCTCTAATAAACATTATTTGTGTCAAAGATGCATAATCAGAAAGCTGTCGGACTAAAACGTCCTGGACGCTGAAAAGCAACATTCCTAGAAGGATAAAATAAATACCACGTCTGTCATCGCTCATATTAATCTCTCAAATTTACCACTCATTTGAATTGCATCATATTGAGAGTAATTGTTAATTTTATGGAGATTATATTCTTGTTTATTGTTCTAAGTATTATTATGTGAACGTATATGAATTTTGATTCCCTAGTTGTACGATAAATGGCACACCAGAAGGTGTTAAAGATAGTAGAGCCCTATACCAGAGGCTGGAAGTAATCACAGTCCAGCACTAAAGAAAAAGAGGAATTAGTGTTTTTCTGCTAGATTATTTATACCCCCTCCCACATGAGATGGGGTTTCGTTTTTTGACGCGCTTCGGAGCTACTGTGGAATACTTTGTGCTTAAGACAAGATTACCTGCGTTGTATAACAAACTGGAGTGGGTTATTAAAGGTTTGAAAAAATAATAATTTCGTATACAGGTCAGTTTCCTCGAGCGGCCATCCATCGAAAAAGGGGTGGGCACCCCCTAACCCCAACTATTAAGCAAATTGAATTAAAATTAGTTCTTAATGAACACTTCAGAACAGAACCAAGAAGAATACCAAAAACATCAACAATTGGAAGTGGGGTATCCTCTACTATAGTAAGCGCGATTCGAGAGTCTGGGCGCCCAAGCAAATAAACAAGCTCGACTGGACTTTAAACTTTGCCAAGCCAATGAGCTATATTTGGATAAGTGCCTTTATATTGATACCCATTATCCTAGTCCCAGTTTTTGTGCCTTTTGAGCTTTAGATAGACGTTATTCGGCTTGCTGGACTTTGTCAGAAAAATAGTGCCACCCCTTGGTCTATATACAAATATTTGACCATCCCGCCTACCTTGTTTATAATCATTTTGAATAACGTAACAACAATCAAAGTGACTTATGAACAACCCACCCCACGGCGGCGCTCGAGCTGGTGCCGGTCGCAAAAAGAACAGCAGTGGCTTCAAGGAGCAAACCAAAGTCCTTAGAGTGCCCTTGAGTCTTGTTGACTCGGTTAAATCCACGCTTGATGTGTACAAGTCTCAGCTTAATTCTGGTGTGTCTGTGTCACTTCCTTCTGATAACGCAGAAGAAGTATTCACGCCTATATTCACCTCACGTGTGCAGGCAGGCTTCCCCTCGCCAGCGGATGACCATCTAGAGGACAGACTTGACCTCAACACTCATCTTATTCAGCACAAGGAATCCACCTTCTTTGTTAAAGCACAAGGAGAATCGATGGTGGATGCTGGCATCCACCAAGGGGATATATTGATAGTCGATAAGTCCCTAACACCTAAGAGCGGCAAGATTGTTATTGCTGTGGTGGATGGTGAGTTTACTGTTAAGAGACTGCATAAGTACAAAGGCATTATTACCCTTAAGGCAGAAAACCCTGAGTTTGAGGATATTAAGATAGAAGGCACAACAGAGCTGATTATCTGGGGTGTGGTTACTTCAGTCATCCATCAGTATGTCTAAAGGACAACAAGCCAAGTTTGCGCTGATTGACTGCAATAACTTCTACGCCTCTTGTGAACGAGTGTTTGAGCCTAAGCTCGAAGGCAAGCCTATTATTGTTTTGTCTAATAACGATGGCTGCGTAATAGCTCGCTCTAATGAAGCCAAAGCCCTTGGTGTGAAGATGGGTGTGCCGTACTTCCAAGTAAGGGGTTTGGCGCTCAATAAAGGCATTGTTGTTAAATCCTCTAACTATCCTCTGTACGGGGATATGTCTTCCAGAGTGATGAACATTATTAGCAACTACTCACCAGTTCAAGAGGTCTATTCTATCGATGAGAGCTTCTTGGAGTTATCAGGGCTTCCCTTTAACCTTATTGAGCATATGCAGAAGCTCAGACAACAAGTACAGCAGTGGACAGGCATTCCTGTTTGTGTAGGCATGGGAAGAACAAAAGTACTATCAAAGCTTGCCAATCGTATTGCTAAAAACTACCCAAGGTTCAATGGCGTGTTTGATATAGACAACCTGCCTTATGAGCGTTATTGCAAATTATTAGCGTCTATTGAAGTGGGTGATTTGTGGGGTATTGGAAGGCAAAGTGCAAAGAAGCTTAATCGTATTGGTGTACACAACAGCTACGACTTCTATCAAGCTGATATTGGCATTGTAGAGACGTTATTAGGTGTTAATGGTAAGAGAGTACAGCAAGAGCTTAAAGGGTATTCCTGCCTACCTATGGAGTGTGTACCACCCACAAGACAGCAGATAGTCTCCTCACGCTCTTTTGGTGCCGACCTAACTACCTTTGATGAAGTCAATCAAGCATTGATGACTCTAACTAGAAAGGTTGTTAATAAGCTCAACAATCACAAGCTAGCAACAACGTCTTTAACTGTCTTTATCCGCACCTCTCCACATAAGAAAGACAAGCCGAGAATCAACCTCTCTAAGACCATAGGGTTTACAACCCCAACTCAAGATGAATCTGTATTGATACCGCTAACAGCTAAGATATTGCAGCTTATCTACAAATCGGGTTATCCGTTCTATCAAGGTGGTGTGATGTTGAGTGGATTGACTGCTGAATACCGGCAACAGGACTTGTTCTCGTTAAATCAAAGTACGGAAGTTGAGCAAGGTAACAAGGCGAACAGTAATCAATCAAATACAGTGCAAGGTATCAATAAGCGTTTTAAAGATTCAATGAAGTACGCCAGTGAAGTGGGTAATGATAAGTGGCTGTCAAAGGCTGAGTTTAGGTCGGATAGGTATACGACTTGCTGGGGTGAGTTGTTGAAGGTTTGAAAAAATAATAATTTTGTATACAAGTCAGTTTCCTCGGGCGGCCATCCATTGAAAAAGAGATGGACCCCCCTTAGCCTACAGACAAAAAGAATGTGAGAATAAAGGTGAATTTTGAGGTGTTTTAGGGCGATTTACCAGTTGATATTTAGCATCGTGCGAACTAAACTGGGTATTACACAAATAGTTATTTTATAAGTCGTTGATTATTAACTAATTATACATAGTGACACTAGTCATTACTCGAAATTCCTTCGCATGTGAAAGTGAGATACAATCAGATACCGTGAAATTCTCTGTATGGGGACCCCATAATTAGGAGGAATTAACTAAGAAAAATCGTGCACTTTTCGTGCATTTCGTACACTAAATAGCCAATTTCGACTATAATTGCTTCTGCACATTATATGAAATTTATCTTGAATAAAGCTAATAAATCCCTTGATAGAACTAGCTTTAACGACTACTCACGCAACCATGCGTCCGTAGCTCAGCTGGATAGAGTGTCGGCCTCCGAAGCCGAATGTCGGGTGTTCGAATCACCTCGGACGCGCCAACTTAAACACCTATGAAATACACAGTTATTGACCCTGTTATTCTAGACCTTGGTGTTGTTCAAGTACACTGGTACGGTGTTATGTATTTACTGGCCTTTACTTCGGTTTACTTATTGGCCAATGTGCGGATTAAAACAAACACCGGCTGGACTCGAAAGCAAGTCGAGGATTTGATTTTCTATGGCGCACTTGGTGCGGTTTTAGGCGGACGATTGGGTTATTTAGTTTTCTATAATCTATCTTCATTTGCTGCAAATCCCTTGACATTCTTTGATTTTCAAGGTGGAGGAATGTCTTTTCATGGCGGCTTTATTGGTGTTCTTGTTGCTGCCTTAATTTTCAATAGAAAAGCACAGAAGACATTTTTTGAAACGATGGACTTTGTTGCACCATTAGTGCCTCTTGGTTTAGCTTTTGGCCGAATCGGCAACTATATCAATGCCGAGCTGTGGGGTAAAGTGACAACCAGTGTATTCGGCGTTTATGGTCCCGACCAAAGCGGTGAGTGGGCTGTGCGTTATCCCTCACAGCTGTACGAAGGATTTTTAGAAGGCATTGTGTTGTTCGTTGTTTTATGGATTTATACAAAAAAACCGCGTCCTCTAATGACAACTTCGGCTGTTTTTCTAACCTTGTACGGGTTCTTTAGATTTATAATTGAATTTGTCAGAGTGCCCGATGCTCATCTGGGTTATTTGGCGTTTGGTTGGCTAACGATGGGACAATTACTGAGCTTGCCGATGGTCGTTATTGGTGTATATTTATTTTATAAAGCAAACAATGTAGCTAAAAACCTATGAAGCAATATTTAGATTTTTTGAGATTGGTTAAAGAGCAGGGCGCTGTTAAAACAGACCGCACCGGCACTGGCACGGTAAGTGTGTTTGGTCATCAAATGCGCTTTAACCTGCAAGAGGGCTTTCCATTGGTAACTACCAAGCGTATTCACTTGCCATCGGTTGTGCATGAGCTTCTTTGGTTTTTGAGTGGTGACACCAATATTCGCTATTTAACCGACAACAAAGTCAATATTTGGAACGAATGGGCAGATGAGAATGGCGAGCTCGGGCCAGTTTACGGCGCCCAGTGGCGCTCTTGGCAAAACGCCAAAGGTGAGAAGATTGACCAGATAAGCGAAGTGATTAAGCAAATCAAGCAATCCCCCGACTCCAGAAGAATTATTGTCTCCAGCTGGAATGTTGGCGAACTTGGCAATATGGCTTTACCACCGTGCCATGCTTTCTTCCAATTTTATGTTGCTGACAACAAACTGTCGTGCCAACTTTATCAGCGTAGTGCCGATATTTTCTTAGGCGTACCTTTTAATGTCGCCTCGTATGCGCTGTTGACACACATGGTTGCGCAACAGTGCGATCTTGAAGTTGGTGATTTTATTTGGAGTGGTGGCGATTGTCATATTTACTCCAATCATTGTGAACAAGTAGAAACGCAATTGCGTCGCACACCCAAAGCATTGCCAAAGTTACATATTCACCGTAAAGCCGACAGTATTTTTGATTATCGATATGAAGATTTTGAGTTCAAAGATTATCTCTATGATGAGCCTATTAGGGCACCAGTTGCGGTTTAGTTGATGGATTTAATGATTAAACTACAAAAAAGCATAGGATACGAGTTTAACGACGTTGCGCTTCTCAAGCGAGCGTTGACTCATCGTAGTGTTGGTAATAACAATAATGAAAGATTGGAGTTTTTGGGTGACAGTATTCTTGGCTCTATCATTTCGTGCGAATTGTTTCAACGCTTTCCCAAGATTGACGAAGGTCAGCTTTCAAGACTACGCTCGCACTTGGTTCGTGGTCAAGCACTGGCAAAATTAGCCAAAACCATCGATTTAGCTGATTTCTTGATCCTTGGTCAGGGTGAGTTAAAAAGTGGCGGTTTTCGCAGAGATTCGATCCAAGCAGACACACTTGAAGGAATTATTGGTGCGGTTTTTATCGATTCCGATTATTTGACAACAAACCGGGTGGTTCTGGCTCTCTACAAAGACCTCCTTGATGAAACAAGTCCGACGGATTCGCTCAAGGACTTTAAGACAAAATTGCAAGAATTTTTGCAAAAAAGAGGGCTTATCTTGCCGAATTACGAATTGCTCAAAACCACAGGCCAAGACCATAATGCTGTTTTTTATGTGCGCTGTACTTTGGGTGAAGACAATCTTTGCGTCGAAAAAAATGCAAAAAGTATTAAGCGCGCCGAACAGGCTTGCGCTGAATCATTACTGGAGAAATTAACACAATGAATTTTCAAGCTGGATTTATCGCTATTGTTGGTCGACCGAACGTTGGCAAATCAACCCTAACAAATGAACTGATTGGGCAAAAGCTCTCAATTACTTCGCATCGACCGCAAACCACAAGACACCGCATTCACGCTATTGATACGACCGATGACTACCAAATGGTTTTTGTTGACACGCCAGGCATTCATATTGGCAGTAAAAAGGCAATCAATGCTTATATGAACAGAGCAGCAAGCTCGACATTTAATGATGTTGACATGATTTTGTGGTTGGTTGAGGCAGGGAAATGGACAAAAGAGGATGACCGTGTTTTAGAGCATATTGGCAAAGTTGATGTGCCGGTTGTGCTCTGCGTTAATAAGATCGACAAATTAGAGAAGAACGATCAAGTCTTGCCGTATTTGCAAAAGCTTAGTGATAAATATCAGGCCGCTGAAGTGTTTCCGCTTTCTGCTTTTAAAAAGGCACACACGAGCGCGCTACGCTCACTAATTCTCAAATACCTTCCGCAACGGGAGGCTATATTCGATGCTGATTATATTACCGACCGCTCGGACAAATTTGTTGTTGCTGAGTTTATTCGTGAAAAATTGATGAGAAATTTATCAAAAGAGCTGCCCTACGATTTGACCGTTGAAATTGAAAAATTTGAGTTGGATGGCCGTATGTATCGTATTGCTGCTCGAATTTTCGTTGACAAAGCATCTCAAAAAAGCATTGTCATTGGCCACAAAGGCGCGGTGTTGAAAAAGATTGGTGAAGAGTCACGGCTCAGTATTGAAGGCTTTTTAGAGAAAAAAGTATTTTTAGAATTATGGGTGAAAGTGCGGCAAGGGTGGTCGGATGATAAAAGGGCGCTAGCCTCCCTGGGCTATGACTAATATTGAGCTAACACCAGCATTTTTACTTCATAGGCGCACATATCAAGGCAACTCGTTATTGTTGGATTTTTTAACCCGTGATCACGGCAAAATTCGCCTAGTCGCTCGTGGTATTCGAAAAAACAAGACGCAGATTCAAATGTTTCAGTGCTTAAAAATCTCTTTTAAAGGCAGAGGAGAGCTTAAGACTTTAGCGGGCACTGAAAGCTGTGACGTACCCAGACGACTACTAGGGAACGACCTGGTGTTAGCAATGTACGCCAACGAGCTGCTGTCTCGTCTTTTGCCCGAGGCTGAAGCCCATCCGGGAATTTTTTCAGGCTATCAAAAATTTGTAGAAAATATAAGTCAGTCGCCGGATGGCGAACAGCAGTTGACTCTTAGGTTGTTCGAGAACCGGTTACTAAAAGAGTTGGGCTACGGTCTTGATTTTCGCTGCGATTACTCAGGCGAGCCAATCAGTCCGACAATGAATTATCATTTTGTCGAGCAAGAAGGATTTGTTCGTCATGCGGATGGTAAAATTCTCGGCGAAATATTGCTTAAATTTGCCAGTGATACAACTGAGCACTTAAGCAATAAAGAGCTAAAAATAGCCAAAGGCCTAAACCGCCAAAGATTGCGAGCGCTTTTGGGTGAAAAGCCTCTTAAAAGCAGAGAGTTGTTTGTTGTTAGTTAATTGGGATTATGAGTATGTATTTAGGCGTTAATATCGATCATATAGCCACTTTAAGAGAGGCCAGAGGAACTGTTTACCCTTGCCCAGTTGAGGCAGCTTTAATTTGTGAACAAGCAGGTGCGGACAGCATTACTTTGCATCTTAGGGAGGATCGCAGGCACATTAATGATGGCGATGTCGAGCTGATGCATCGCTCATTAAAAACAAAAATGAATTTAGAAATGGCAGCGACCGATGAAATGCTTTCTATTGCTGCAAATATCAAGCCTGAGGATTGTTGTCTGGTGCCCGAAAAGCGCGAAGAGTTGACAACTGAGGGCGGTCTTGACGTTGCCTCACAAGTGCCAAGAATGCGCGAAGTATGTCAAAGACTTGCTGAAGACAACATTTGCGTTTCACTATTTATTGACGCCGATAAAAATCAAATAGATGCCGCCAAAGAATGCGGTGCCCCGGTGATTGAGATTCATACCGGCCATTATGCGGATGCTTCAGACGAGCAATCACGTAACGAATACTTCCAGAAAATCAAAGAGGCTTCAACTTACGCGCACAGCATTGGTTTGCAAGTAAATGCAGGGCACGGCTTGACACTTGAGAATACAGGAAGAATTGCGGCATTGAGTGAACTTGTGGAGCTTAATATTGGCCACTCCATTATTGCTAGAGCTGTTTTTGTGGGTCTAGCTGAGGCAACACGTGAAATGAAAGCCATTATGCTGGCGGCGAAGAGTGTCTAAATCCCAACAGAAACAACAAAAATCTAGCGCTCATCTTTATCACTTTAATGTTTGCAAAAAGTTACCCCAAGACAATTAGTGGCACTTAGATTTTGTTCAAGCATTATGATAACAAGGCTAAACATTATATTCATATTATTACCATTAGGACTTAGACAATGATTTACGGCATAGGAACAGATATTGTTGATATTAAGCGCATAGCGCACATTCTTAAAAAGAATAGAGAAGGTTTTGTCAAAAGAGTGTTGACCGAGCACGAGCAATTATTGTTTGCCAATAAAGCAGACAGCCCCGCTTTTTTTGCCAAGCGTTTTGCCGCTAAAGAAGCTTTTGCCAAGGCGCTAGGCACAGGTATTGGCAGAGTGGTTGGTTTTCAGGATCTTACCGTTAGAAACAACGATAAAGGCAAGCCGCACTTTATTCCTAGTGAAAAACTAAGACTTTACTTGGTGAATAACAACATCAAACAGGCACATCTCAGTATCTCTGACGAGAGTCAAAATGCCGTTGCTTTTGTTGTATTAGAGGCTATTGAGGCGACTGATACGACCGAGTAAGGTTTGCCGGAAAAAAAATCCCCTGATTAAAGGGGATTGGAATTCTTAGAGGGGTTATTCTCTAAAACGGAATATCATCCTCAAAATCATCATTTGCTACCGGTGTAATTGTCGGTGCAGCTTGTGCAGGCGCACTTTGTCTCGGTGCCGAAGAAGCTCCACCCATGTCATCACGACGATCCAGCATTTGTAAAGTACCGTTAAAGCCACTAACAACTACTTCGGTTGTGTAACGATCTTGGCCGTTTTGATCTTGCCATTTACGTGTTTGTAATTTACCTTCAACGTAGACTTTTGAGCCTTTATCGAGATATTGACCAGCAATCTCGGCGAGTTTTCCAAAAAGAGAAACTCTATGCCATTCTGTTCTTTCTTGCTTTTGACCGGTATTTTTGTCTGTCCACGAATCGCTCGTGGCAACAGAAAGGTTGGCAATGGCATTACCATTTGAGGCGTATTTAACCTCTGGTTTTGCGCCTAGATTTCCAACCAAAATTACTTTATTAATACCCGCCATAACTACTTCTCCGTTGTGTTGTTTTTTGATGGCATTGTTAGAATAACCAGCCACCAAATTATTGCCATAAATATGGTAAATAAGAATACACTATTCAAGTCAAAAATGTCATAAATAAGTCCACCAATTACACCGCCAATAAATGTTCCAAGGAACTGCGAGGTGGAGAAGACACCCATTGCTAGACCGCGTTTTGAAGCCCCTGCGGTTCTAGATAATAGCGAAGGAAGAATGGCTTCAACAGCATTAAAAGCGATAAAGAAAAGTGACAGCAAAATAAGAAAAATACCCATGCTTAATTCAAGACTGAAAAACAACACTTGACTGATGATGAGCAGGCCAATACTTAGTAGTAAAGTAAGCTTGGTTTTTTTGTATTTTTCTGAGGCAATAATCAGAGGCACCATGCCAATAAAAGAGATAATAATAGCCGGCAGATAGAGCTGCCAATTGTCTTCAATTGCAATGATATTGTTTTCAATAAGCAATAATGGCATCACAATAAAACCACAAGCTAGAATTAAGTGCAAGCTAAAAACACTAAAATCTAGGCGCATCAACTGTGGGTTTAATATTTCTTTAAAAGCAGACAGAGATAATTTGTAATAGCTAATTGGCTTTACACTAGGAAAAGTGAAGACAATAAACATCGCAACAACCGAAAGGCCAGCGATCACCCAAAACAGGCCGGACATGCCTGCACTTGAGGCAATGATTGGGCCAATTAACAGGGACAACATAAAGGCCATACCAATTTGAAAGCCAACAAAGGCATTGGCTTTTGCGCGATTTTCTTCTGAGACAAAGTCCGCTAAAAAAGCCATCAATACCGCAGAAATTGCACCGCCACCCTGCAAGGCTCTACCAATAACAACAAAGAGTATGTCGGTGGCGCTTGCGGCGACAATACTGCCTAGTAAAAAAAGGCTAAGGCCGATAAGCAACATTGGCTTGCGTCCAAAGCGATCCGACAGATAGCCGAAAGGTATTTGCAAGCAAGCCTGTGTCAAGCCATATACACCAATTGCCAAACCAATTAAGAAGGGCGTGGTATTTGAATAATCGCTCGTCGCGTATACGCTCATCACCGGAAAAAGCATGAACAAGCCAAGCATTCGAGTCGTCATGACTAACGACACTTTTAAGGCAAAAAGCCGCTCCTTTGAGTTCATAAGGGTCAGTGGTTAGTTATCTAATTTGTATTCTGCTACGTAGCCAGGATAGCTAGCATTGAGCACAGATCTGGCGTCTTCAGCCAGTTTCATGGCGCTAATAGCATCGTAATTGTAAGCCATTAAATGCAAGGCATCGGGCACTGAAGGTGTCTTTGGAAAGTGCTCGATAAGGTACTTGCAGCGATTAATGGCAGCGATGTTTGATTTAGTGTTGGTGTAATACTGGGCGACATAGAATTCATGTCTGGCGAGTGCATTCTTTAATCCGGTCAGTTTGGCTTTACCATCTTCGGCGTAATCACTCTGAGGAAATTCTCCGATAAGGCCTGTGTAACAAAGATAGGCATCCTTGACACTCTGTACATCTCTTTCAGCTTTATCGGTTATTAGGTTGTCAAGAAAAGAGCGGGAAATATCTTCAAACGACTTGCATCGTAAATAGTGCGCATAAGGCGTTGAAGTATGAGAAGGGTAGCGCTTAATAAAGTCGTCCAATTGTGCTAGGGCACTGGTGTATTCTTCGCGCTTATAATAACCGTAAGCAATATCCAATTGCGCCTGCATGGCGTATTTTGAACCCGGATAAGCGGCTAGAATTTGCTTGTAGTATTTAATCGCCTGGGTGTTTGAGCCCGAACTTAACTTTTCCTGTGCTAAATCGTAAAGTGCTTTCGGTGTTTGGCCGTCCACCAATACACCTCTCTCAAATTTTTTCTCTGCAAAAAACGAGCCGCAGCCGCTTAGAAAAATAGACAAAAGAACAACAACAGGAATTATTTTTTTCATAAATAGTTGGATTTTTATTAAGCTTATGAGGGGAATTATACTAGGCTCAACAAGGGATAGAAACCTTTGTATAAACTGGCTTTTTGCCAAGTCAGCTGCTTATAATACCCATAATAATTGTAATTAATATTTTTCAATGGCAATCGCTTTTTTTCAAAAAAAAACCGTCATCGGTGATCTTTGCTCCGTGCTCGACACTTACCTCTCAAAAGCAGAGGTTAAGCTTGTAAAAAAAGCGCATAAGCTTGCTGAAGCAGCCCATAAAGGCCAGTTTCGTCGCTCAGGTGAGGCTTATATTCATCACCCGATTGCGGTAGCTCTTATATTGGCAGAACTTAATTTGGATTATTATTGTATTGTTGCCGCCATTCTGCACGATTGCATAGAAGATACCGTTGTTACAAAAGAAGATATTGCGGCAGAGTTTGGTGAGCAAATAGCGCACATTGTTGAAGGTGTGTCCAATCTAACCAATCTAGAATTCAATTCGGGTTCGCATAAACAAGCTAAAAATTTCCAGAAATTGTTTTTTGCCATGTCAAAAGACATGAGGGTGATGATTATTAAGCTGGCAGACCGCTTGCATAATATGCGCACTTTGGGCGCAATGAAGCGCGAAAAGCAGATGAAGAAAGCACTAGAAACAACTGAGCTTCATGCGCCAATTGCGCGGCGACTCGGCTTACACAGTATCCGGGTTGAGTTGGACGACCTTTGCTTTGAAATACTCCACCCTCGCAGACACCTTATTCTAAAGCGTAAGATTAGTAAGCAATATGGCAACCAGAAAAAAACCATCGCTCTTGTTCAGTCTGAAATAGAAAATAGACTGACATTTGAGGGCATTCAGGCCAGTGTCGAAGGCAGACAAAAGCAACCTTGCAGTGTTTACAACAAAATGAAGGACAAGTCGCTGAAATTCTCGGAAGTGTTGGATATGCACGCCTTTCGAGTGATTGTTGACGAAACAAATGACTGCTATCAAGCGCTGGGTATCTTACACAGCCTATATAAACCTTTGCCACAAAAGTTTAAAGATTATATTGCAGTACCAAAATCTAATGGCTATCAATCATTGCATACCGTTTTGCTGGGCCCGAGAAACATGTTTATTGAAGTGCAGATTCGCTCAAAAGAAATGCACTTTATTTCGGAATACGGCATTGCCGCTCATTGGCATTATAAAAGCACCGTTGAGCCCTCCGATAAATTGGCGCAAAACTGGCTAGGATCGCTGTTGGATCTGCAGAATATTACCGACTCTTCTGTTGATTTTCTTGAGGGCACGAAAGCGGACTTATTCTCAAACGAGGTTTTGGTGTTTACCCCAACGGGCGAAATCATTCAGTTACCCCTCAGAGCGACAGTGCTTGATTTTGCATACGCAGTGCATACCAACGTTGGCAAGAGAACGCAAAAAGCAACGATTAATGGCAATTCTGCACCCCTGTCGACGGAGCTTAAAACAGGCCAGACAATTGAGGTTATTACTAGTCGATTCGTTAAGCCTAAGCCAAGCTGGTTGAGTATGGTGGTAACACCTAGGGCCAAAGCAGCAATTAAAGCACAACTTAAAGAAAATTCAAAAACCGATTTAGCCAAACTGGGTAAACATTTAATTACCGACGCCCTTGAGTTTCAGAAAATCAAAATTGCAAGTATTTCAAAGCAAAGATGGGCCGATTGTTTGGCTGAGTTACACTGCTCTACCTCCAGAGACCTCTACATTAAGGTTGGTCTTTCTGAGATTTTTGTTGCGGTGGTTGTTAATCATCTGATTCAGCATGCTGGAAAAACCGCAATTAATGCACTCACTATTCACAAGACCAAAGGCATGGCGATTAATTTTGCTCATTGCTGTTACCCTATACCTGGTGATCAGGTCACTGGCATATTAACAACAACAAAAGGCATGGTGATGCACCGGAACAATTGTTCAAACCTTGCGCACATAAAAAATAAAAGCGCACAGTGGCTTGAAATTGATTGGAAGTCCGATGAAAGTGAGCTGTTCCAGGTACCCGTTCGCGTGGTCGTTGAAAATCAAAGTGGTGTTCTGGCTACAATTGCGAACGTCTTAGCGCAACTTGAAGTGAACATTGAGCATCTAGAACAAAAAACCATGCCACATTCTAAAAAAGCGGTAAATTTGGTCGTTGATGTGGGTAATGTTGTGCAGCTCAATAATGTATTGCATCGTTTAAAACAACTCCCAACCGTTGTTTCTGCAAGGCGAAATTAAACATTAAAAAGAACCCTTGAGTCGAACTCAATTGATTAAAATTAGTCCTTATTATTTCAATATTATCGTCCGATACCCCTTATGATGACTTGGCTTGACTCCCTCGATATTGCTATCTCACTGGACGAATCTCATCCAGAAATCGACCCTAAAACAGTGAATTTTGTTGACTTGCAGAATCTTGTTCTTGAGTTGGATGAGTTTGACGCAGGTGAAACACAGTGCGGAGAAAGAGTTTTAGAGGCTATTCAGATGTACTGGATCGAGGAAAAAGAATGAAAATTTTAAAAACCCTAGCGCTACTTTTAACGCTCGTCTCAACGATTGCCTATGCACTGTTAGAAGTCACGATTATTAAGTCAGAAGAAAATGCATTTCCAATTGTTATTGCACCATTTGAAGTCATTGGTGATGCCGAGCAAGGCGCACAAATTGCCGATATTATTCGTGACAATTTAAATCGTTCAGGTCAGTTCAACGCGTTGAGCTCAAAAGGTGTTATTACCAATAAAATCGATTTTAGTTACTGGAAAGCAAGAAAGAAAGATGCGATTGTTTTTGGTAAGATAGAAAAAGTTAGCAGCAAGGTTTTTAATGTCTATATCTATGTTTACGACATCTACACAAAAAAGCGTCTATACGGCAAAAAAATAGCAGTACATAACAGTGGTATTAGAAGAATATCGCATTATTTAAGTGACAAAATTTACAATGTTTTACTTGGTCAAAAAGGCTCGTTTGACACGCGCCTTACTTATGTAACAGTGACCAATGATGAAAACATGGATAGAATTTACCAACTTGAAATTGCCGATGCTGATGGTCATAACGCGCAAATCGTGGTCAAGTCCTCCTACCCCATTCTTTCCCCTGCGTGGTCACCTGATCAGAAAAAAATTGCCTATGTGTCCTTTAAAAATGGCCGTGCGGAAGTGTTCATCAAATACCCATTCATGCGGGTTAAATCAATTAAATTGCCGAGATTCGATGGTATCGCCTCAGCACCAAGCTGGCACCCTAATGGACAGGGTTTGGTGTTAACTATTTCAAGAGAAGGCAATAAAGATCTTTATTTCTACAACCTTGAAAGCAAGAAGTTAATTAGGCTAACAAAAGATGTTGCCATTGATACTGAAGCAAATTTCTCACCCGATGGTAAGAGTATTGCCTTTACTTCAAATCGTTCTGGGCAGGTTCAAATCTATATTAAAGATCTAACTAATGGCAAGATTAAACGCGCCACCTTCGAGGGCAGTTATAACGCAAAACCGGTCTTTTCTCCGGATGGAAAATCTTTAGCTCTGGTGCATCGTGTTGGCAAGGATTATCGAGTTGCATTGCTTGATATTAAAACTCGAGATCTTACTGTTTTGACGCAAAATAAGTTGGATGAGTCGCCGTATTTTTCACCAAATGGTGGTATGATTATTTTTGCAACGAATCGCGACAACAAAGGCGTGCTTTCCGTGATTTCACTACACAACAACCAGATTGTCGAGTTGGCACAAAAAGGGGCGGAAGTCCGCGAACCAAACTGGTCTAATTACTCAAAATAAGGATAACAATAATGACAAAAAAAATCATCTTACTCACAAGCGTCATTTTTTTAAGCTCTTGTGCCGGCACATCAATTCAAGATTTGGGGGGCAAATTCCTTGATTTAATTAACCCTTCAGACCCAGCTGTTGAGGTTGAAGACTTGAGCGATTTTGCATTAATATTGGACGGTGAGAGTGGCGGCTTTACTAGTGAAGAGCTTGCCGATTCGGATGTGGACTCAAGCGAGCAATCACGCACGCAAACTGAAATTGCTGTAGAAACACTGGAAGACGCGGGTGTTTCTTTTGTACTGTATTTTTCTTATGATGATACTGAGATCGATGAAGAAGCAACTCAAGTTATTATCGACCACGCTAATTTTATGAGAAATAACCCGGGAATTTCACTTAAACTTGAAGGTCACGCGGATGAAAGGGGTACAAGAGAGTACAACTTAGCTTTGGGTGAAAATCGTGCCTTGAGCGTGAAAGAAGTGCTTGGTTTGTACGGACTTGAAAATAGAGTTGAAGTAGTCAGCTTTGGTGAAGAGCAGCCCATTGCCTTTACTCACGATGAAGACAGCTGGCAGAAAAACCGCCGTGTTGAATTTATTTACCAGTAACCTCTTAGACAGGCCTTCTTAAACCAACAATAGATTCTCATGAGAAAGTTTTTCGTCTTAAGTTTTTCGTCTATTATGATTTTTATTTCATCCGCTGTTCAGGCGGATGAAGTTTCTGTTGATGTCGATGCTGCAATTCTTAGCATGCATCAAGAAATCAACTACTTGGTTAATGAGAATAATATCTTAAAAAACCATATTGAATTATTACAAGAAGCGCAAAAGGTTTCCAGCCAACAAATTGAGGAGCTCTTTAAGATACTTGAGGTTGGCGCAACCAATAAAGTCATTGAAGAAGTTATTGTTACTCAAAAAGAAAACGAAGACAAGGCGTCGATGCTTTACGCCGATGGTAGAAAACAACTGATTTTTGGTTCTCACGATACAGCAATTGCCTTGTTTAATGATTACCTTGTAAGTTATTCCGACTACAAGAACGCTGCAGACGCGCAATATTGGCTAGGCAGAGCTTTTTATGCCAAAGAGTCCTATGATGAAGCCAAGGCAGTTTTCATCCAATTTCAGCAAGAGAATCCACTTCATCCAAAGTATGCAAACTCTATGTATGAGCTTGCACAAACGTTAGTGGAGTTGGCTGAAATCGAGGCTGCAAAAATGATGCTGTCTGAAATGTTGGATAAATTTCCGACCCATTCTTTGCATATCAAGGCAGAAAGTAAGCTCAAAAAGCTGCAAGAATTAACTGCCAACTCCTAATCAAATGAAAGTACAAGAAATTGCTGCCGTTGACTTGGCCGCTCTTTGTTATTACAACAAAGAGCGCTATCCTTTTTTGTTAGAAAGTGTTCATCACAACGATATCAATCGTTATTCAATTTTATTTGCCTTTCCAGGGCAAAGCATTGTCCTTAATGATTTTGCTGATTTCAATTTCCTCTCTGAGCTTGAATCCAAGTTAAACAGCGACCATCAGTCATCAGATTTACCATTTTCTGGCGGTTGGTTTGTCTATCTTTCTTATGAGCTAATTGGACAAATAGAGCCAATTTTGAAGGACGATCTATACACTTCCGATTTGCCTATTGCTTATGCTGTGGAAATCCCAAGTGCTATTATTGTAGACCACCAGGAAGGTGCCTACTACCTTGTAGATCAACACGACTCCGAAGAGCGCACCGATCAAATCTTGGCGGATATTGAAACCGTTAAAGAAATTCCAGCAACACGAATTCCTGGCAAGCTTACTCAGGAAAATGAAGATAAATTCTTGAGTGGTGTTAAGCTCTCTCGTGACTACATCATGGCTGGCGATGTATTTCAAGTAAATTTATCTAGACAATGGCAATATGAACTGGACCGCGAAATGGATTCTGCTGTCATCTATAATGCTCTGCGTAAGGCTAATCCAGCGCCATTCTCTGCACTCGTTCAATATCAAGATTTTTCTATTATTTCATCTTCACCGGAAAGATTGTTCAGTGTGCAAGATGGTGTTGTGCAAACTCGACCGATTGCCGGCACCCATCCACGCGGAAAAGGCAGCGAAGATGAGGCGCAAAAGCAACAACTTATTAACCACCCTAAAGAACAGGCAGAGCACATTATGCTGCTTGACCTAGAGCGTAACGACATGGGCAGAGTGTGCGAATACGGCAGTGTTTATGTGAATGAGGTAATGACATTGGAGACTTACCCCTATGTTCATCATATTGTTTCCAACATCAAAGGCAAAGTTAGAGAAGGTGTTGGCGTTAAGGACTTAATTAGAGCATTATTCCCGGGTGGCACGATTACCGGCTGCCCTAAGGTTAGATGCATGCAAATTATCAGCGAGTTAGAGAAAATGCCAAGAGGGGCTTACACGGGCTCATTGGGCTACATCAGTCAGGATGGAAAGATCGATTTTAATATCTTAATTCGAAGTTTTGTACAAACAAGGAAAACACTTATCTTTAGAGCTGGTGCAGGTATTGTTTATGATTCAATTCCCGAGCGAGAATTGGAAGAGACTAAGCACAAGGCCGCCGGCCTTGTTAGAGTGTTTCAAGACTAAAACTCGTCAAGACTAGCCAATTCAGCCAAAGTAACGGGCTTAATGGGTGGACGAATATTGTAATAACCCACTTGCTCTTCTCCAATCTTCAACTCCTTTGCAAGTATTTCAGTAACACTGAGGCCACAAAGCCTGCCCTGACAAGGTCCCATACCGCAGCGTGTAAAGCTTTTGAGCTGGCTTGGTCCTTTACAGCCTAAACCTATCGACTCTTTAATTTGAGCCAATGTTACCTCCTCGCAACGGCACACAATTGTTTTACTGTTTTGTGGAACACGATAACGCAAATGCGGCTTAAATAAAGTATCAATAAATGACCTTGCAATCATTTCCTTGCTCAGTTTCTTTTTAAAGGGTTTTGACAAAATCTCTCTATCGTTACTGGAGATTAGATCAAGATTGTAAAGCATATTGAGTGTGGCAATCGAGCCTCTTTGAGCCGCTGCAACGCCTCCAGCTATTGAACTTGCATCGCCTGCAATGGAAATACCTTCAACACTAGATTGACCATATTGATCAACATCAATTGTCCAGCAGGCTTGTCTCTCATTCCAGCTCTTATCGCACCCAACAGAAAGACTGGTGTTGATTTCAGGCACAACCCCTTGGTGAAGGAATACGTGCTTGCAGCTTATATTTCCCCATTTTCCTTTTTGAAAATACTCAATGCTTTCAACGGAATCAGAGCCATTTATTCGTACACCGTTAATATTGGAAATGTAGAGCGTACCCGATTTGAGAATCTCTCGCTTCCAGCGCCAGCCCTGAAGAATGCTCTTAATACTTCTTAGTGCTCCGAAGCCGTATTTAATGGCACGCAAATAATTACCTCTTGGGGTGGTATCAATAATGGCTTTAATGGGAATGCCGGCTGAGATGTATTGATGCGCTATTAAATACAACAATGGACCCGTACCAATAAACACAGCATTTTCACAAACAACGCCAGATTCTTTTAGCAGTATTTGTGCTGCACCGGCACTCATCACACCACTCAGTGTCCAGCCTAGTATTGGAAAGGGGCGCTCTTGTGCACCTGTTGCCACCAGTATTTGTCTGCCTTTTACTAAATGCGACTTACCGTTAACCGAGTAGCGCACCACCTTATCACTGGACAAATGCCACACTGCTGCAGAGTGTTGATAGTTAACACGACTCCGTCTAAAAGCCTCAACCAAAGGCAAGCCGTCTTGGTAGCTGTGACCTAGCCATTCATTTTCATTTTTTTGGTTCTTTTCAATGGCTCGATATATTTGCCCGCCTGGTGCGCAATTCTCATCTAAAACCAAGACGCTGGCTTTGTGTTGATCAGCAAGCGCTGCTGCACTGATTCCTGCAGGGCCAGCACCGATAATAATGATATCGTATTCAGCGCTATTCATCTTTTCCAGGGGTATTCATAATTTGACGCTTTATCTTCATGCCATCACTTATCTGAGTTGTACACGACTGCTGATTGTCCACATCATTAATGTTGATTAGACAGTCAAAACACACACCCATCATGCAGTAGGGTCCGCGATTCTCATTATTTAGTGTCGTTTTTCTAAAGCCATTGATATCGGCTTCAAGCAGAGCAGTTGCCACATTGTGATCTTTTGACACACTTAAGGCCCTACCTTCAAAGTAAATAGTAATTAACTCGCCTTGACTATGTTTGATTGATCTAAACATCAAACCTCTTTGCGCTAAAGCATTCGAGTGATGAAGGTAGAGAGCTTTCTTTGACGACATAAGATGCAACATCAAGCGCATGAACGGCTGCCAATGTTACACCAGAGTGAGAGGAGAAGGCATAAGCCCCCGGACAGGATTCTGAGAGATCATAAATCGGCAGTCCGTCTTTTGTTAATATGCGCAGTGAGCCCCAAGCTCTGATCATTTTGACGTTTTTTAAGCATGGGAAAATTGCTGTTGCTCGCTTTGCAATTTGCTGCATTTCATTAATATTGGTGCCCTCATCAAATCCTACGTCTTCATGCGAGTCACCTAACAATAAACCACCCTCATCAGTTTGTCTTACAAAGCCGGTAGGGTAGTATAGAAAAGGTTTGATTTTTTCAGTCACTAGAATCTCACCGCGTTGTGGGTATATTGGCACCTTTAAACCGACTTTTGGTGCTAATGTTTTATTGGAAAAACCCGCAGCAAGAATGATTTTTTCACAAGCAACAGCACTTGTATCCGTACTGACTTGAAAGGCCCTGCCTTTATAGCGAATGTCAGTAACCGTGCTTGTGATTAGCTTTCCGCCCAATTGTTTAAAGGCCTTGTGAAGTGCCTTTAATAAATACAGCGGATTGACATGCCCATCCCAGCTGCTAAAAGATGCGCCAGTGACTGTTGGGCCAATATTGGGTAGTAACTTCATGAGCTCGTCATTACGGAACATTTTAAAAGTAAATTCACCTTGGCTATCGGAGTGCATTTTCTCCATCAATGCATGCCTCTGAGTAAATTCTGCCTCACTCAAGCAAAAGTCAAAGCCACCATTGTGTTCGAAAGCTAAATCAATGCTTGTCAATTCTGTCAATTCTTGACTAAATTCATGCCATTGTCGTGCAGATTTGCGTGTCCACGCAGCATAATCGGGATTATTAGCACCCTTACCCTGTACCCAAATTAAGCCAAAGTTTCCTCTTGCAGCTCGAATAGCGTTATCACCTTCATCAAACATTGCTACTTTTTGTCCCTGTCGCGCCAAGCCATAACCAATTGCAGCACCAATCAGGCCACCACCAACCACAATAGAATCAAAATCACTCATATTTATTGGGGGTCAATAATTGCATTACAGAGGGCTTGTGTGGGTTGGGCAAGGCAAGGTAAGGTGTAAATATAACATTCCAGATTTTATAGGAGTTAATCCTTTATTTATGATAATTTTTATGTTATAGTCTCTTAATCGCAGAAGAAAATGCGATTTTATATTGCTTTTACAGAATATATTTTATTCATAAAAAGGAGAAAAAAATGAACAAAAAACTTATGATGACGCTGCTTGGCGTCTCAATGGCAACCAGTGCCTTTGGCGGTGCTTGGTCAACAGTTAAAATCGGTACTGAAGGTGCATATCCCCCGTGGAACGGCACAAACTCTGCTGGCGAGCTTGAAGGTGCTGAGATTGATTTAGCAAACGATTTGTGTGAAAGAATGGGCGTAACCTGTGTGTTTGTTGCTCAAGATTGGGATGGTATTATTCCAGCGCTTCAAAACGGAAAATACGATGTAATCATGGCGGGTATGTCAATTACTTCTGAGAGAATGCAAGTTATTGACTTCTCACAAGGTTATGCAACTGAGCCAGCTTCATTCGCAACACTGGACTCTTCTATCCTTTCGCAGATGGGCGAGACTGGCAGTGTTAACCTAGACCTAGGCCATTCTGATTTGATTGATGCTCTGAGAGCAGCACTTAACGGCGCTGTTATTGGCGTTCAAGGTTCTACAACACACGAGAACTTTGTCAGACAAACGTTTGGCGGCATGGTAACTATTAAAACCTACGACACGCAACAAAACCTTGAGCTGGATTTAGCTGCAGGCAGAATTGATGCGGCTCTTTCTGATCGCGGTTCAATGGGATTATTCATGGAAAGCACTAGCGGCTCTAGAGTAGTGTTCTTTGGTCCTAAGCTAGGCGGTGGTGCATTTGGCCCTGGTGTTGGTGTTGGCTTACGTCAAGCTGACAGAGATCTTAAGGCTATGTTCAACAAAGCAATTAACGAGGCAAGAGCTGACGGTACGTTAGCGGCTCACTTTATTAAGTGGTTTGGTAAAGATATCTCAATGTAATTATTGAGAGAGTCTTTATAGGAAAGCGGTCATCTCAAGTGACCGCTTTTTTTATATATAAATAGTAATAAACTTTTGCAACAGAAATCAAGCGAACTCTGTTTGTTACAATAGAGATAAATTAACGCGAGAAAAATATGGCGAACGCTTTAGATATTAAACATTTAGTGAAATCTTTTGGCGATCTTGAAGTTATCAAAGACGTCTCTCTGTCGGCTGATCAAGGCGATGTTATTTGCATCATTGGATCCAGTGGTTCAGGAAAAAGCACGCTATTGCGTTGCATTAACCTATTGGAGATACCAAATTCAGGCGAGGTTTGGGTAAATGGCGAGCTGATCAAAATGGGTCTTGACAAAAAAGGCCAGCCACAACCGAGCGATCAATCACAAGTTGATCGTATTAGAGCAAAGTTGGCAATGGTCTTTCAAAGCTTTAACCTCTGGTCGCACATGTCAGTGCTACAAAACGTTATTGAGGCGCCAGTTCATGTGCAAAAAATGAACAAAATTGAAGCCACCAAACGTGGCTTAGAATTACTGGAAAAAGTTGGTATCACCGAGAAGGCCAACGACTATCCATCAAGCCTCTCGGGCGGTCAACAGCAAAGAGTGGCCATTGCCAGAGCTTTGGCGGTTGAACCCGATATTTTATTGTTTGATGAGCCGACGTCATCGCTCGACCCAGAATTGGTCGGCGAAGTATTAAAGGTAATGAAGTCACTCGCGAGAGAAGGGCGTACCATGATTGTGGTCACCCATGAGATGGGCTTCGCACGAGAAGTAGCATCTAAAGTGGTGTTTCTGCACAACGGTCACATTGAAGAACAAGGCGCACCCGATGAGATATTTAACTCACCAAAATCGGAACGCCTAAAGCAATTTTTAGCCTCGAATCTTGAAAGGTAATTAGCGATGGATTTTATTGGTTTATTAGCATTTGGCGATACTGGTTGGGGTGACGAAATGCTTAAAGGCGCACTAATGACTGTGCTGGTAAGTATTTCAGCCATGGCCATTGGTTTGGTTGTTTCTGTATTTGGCACCATGTCGAAATTATCCAGTAACGGCTTTATTCGAGGAATTGGCAATACCTACACGACAATTGTTAGGGGTATTCCAGAATTACTGGTTATCTATTTACTCTACTTTGGCTTGAATAACGCCGTAATGGGCGTTGCCAAAGGCGTGTTTGGCTACAATCAATACATTGAACTTCCTGTTTTTCTTGTTGCGGCTTTGGCGGTCGGTTTGATTTCAGGTGCCTACTCGACAGAAGTTATTAGAGGCGCATTTTTGGCTGTACCGAAAGGTCAAATTGAAGCAGCCAAATCGGTTGGTATGAATCGGTTTCTTATTTTTCACCGGGTGCTTGTACCGCAAGTTTTGCGTTACGCGTTACCGGGTTTGGGCAATGTATGGCAACTCACCTTAAAAGACACTGCTCTTATTATGGTTACAGGCTTGGTAGAGATTATGAGACAAGCGCATATTGGTGCAGGGTCGACTCATGAGCCGTTTGTTTTCTACATCACCGCCGCTTTGCTGTATTTAGTGTTAACCACCATCTCATCTTACGCACTGAATGGTGCTGAAAATTGGGCCAATAAAGGCGTGAGGAGAGCATAGTTATGGCTATTTCTGATTATTATTTGCAAATGTGCGATGCCTTGCCCGGTAGAGAAGGTGTTCTAAATTTCAATTTGATGTGCGAGAACCTACCTGTTTTATTGCAAGGTGTGCCATTAACACTGCAATTGGTATTTGTATCACTGTCGCTGGGCTTTTGTTTGGCTGTTGGTGTGGCGCTAATGAGAATATCAAACAACCGAGCGCTTAATATCATCGCTCGCTCTTACGTGTTTTATTTTCGAGGAACACCGTTGCTGGTGCAATTATTCCTTATCTATTACGGTTTGGCTCAATTTGAATTTATCCGAGAAAGCTTTCTTTGGCCGTTTTTAAAAGAGGCTTACTGGTGTGGTATATTGGCATTAATGTTGAACACAGGCGCCTACACAGCTGAGATTATTCGTGGTGGCTTGCAATCTGTGCCTTACGGTCAAATTGAGGCCGCACGTGCTATGGGCATGAGTGGCTTACTACTCTACAGAAGGATAATCTTCCCAATTGCTTTTAGGCAAGCCTTGCCATCCTACGGCAATGAAATGATTCTGATGGTTAAAGGAACCTCACTGGTGAGCACAGTAACCTTGATGGAAATCACCGGTATTGCGCGCTACATTATTGCTAAATACTGGACACCGGTTGAAATATTCCTTATCGCGGGTGTTATTTACTTAACGATTAACTACCTAGTGACTCTTATCATCAAAAAAGCGGAATACAAATTCACGCCGTATTTACAGCATCCTAAATAATAACTAGAGAGCCTAGGGCTTAAATTTTGAGGTCATCGGGTAGCGCCTTTCTTTTCCAAAAGCGTTAGGACTTACCTTTGGTCCTGGTGCTGATTGGCGACGTTTGTATTCGTTATTGAGCACCATCGAAGTTATTTTTCTAACAAGCCCTATCTCATGTCCGCGTTTGGCAATCTCCTCAACGCTGAGTTTCTGCTCAACAAACCGCATGAGAATGTCATCAAGCGCATCATAAGGTGGTAGTGAGTCTTGATCCACCTGATCGGGCGCCAGCTCGGCAGAAGGGGGTCTGCTAATTACTCTCTGAGGAATGACTTTCGAGAGTGAGTTGCGATAACTGGCCAATTCATAAACAAGGGTTTTGGAAATATCTTTGAGCGGCGCAAAACCCCCACACATGTCACCATACAAAGTCGCATAGCCAACAGACATTTCGGATTTATTGCCGGTGGCCAACACCATCTTATGCCACTTGTTGGATAAGGCCATTAACAACACACCGCGAACTCTGGCTTGTATGTTTTCTTCGGTGGTGTCTTTATCGGCACCATCAAACAACTCAAACAAGGATAAATTAAAAGCCGTGACCATGGGGTGGATATCAATACTTGAATAATGAACACCTTGGGTACTCGCCTGCTCTTGTGCGTCCTCAAGGCTCATGTCAGAGGTAAATTGATAAGGCATCATTACTGCACTGACATTCTGCGCACCGAGGGCGTCCACGGCTATTGCAAGGGTTAGGGCAGAATCAATACCACCAGACAGGCCAATCAATGAGCCGATAAAGCCATTACCCGTTACATAGTCTTTTGTAGCGAGCACGAGTGCTTTATAGATTAAAGCGGTGCCAGAAAGCGCCTTGTACTCGCAAGGCTGCGTATGCAAAATTTGGCACGATTCAAAAAATGGCAATTGCTGCACAACCTCACCTTTGGCACTCACCATAAAAGAGCCGCCATCAAAGACCAACTCATCTTGACCGCCTACGGAGTTGACATACAGCAGGTCAATACCCCACTCAAGGGCGTGTTGGCGATATAGGTCGAGACGTTGCTGAGATTTTCCCGACTGAAACGGCGAAGCGTTGAGGCTGATAAGTAAATCAGCACCAGCCTGACAGACCCTTTCCAAGGGGTTGCCCACCCAAGCGTCTTCACAAATCAATACACCAATCATTCTACCTTGGTGTTCAAAAACAAGCGCCTTATTGCCAGCGGTAAAATAACGCTTTTCATCAAATACGCCATAATTAGGCAAAGACTGTTTGTGATAAACATACATCACTTTGTTTCTAAGAATGCAGTAAGCACTGTTATATAGGACCTCTTGTACAGCGCACGGCGCGCCAAACAACACAGCAATTGAAGAGGGCAGCTGCATGCACAATTCATTAATATGAAATTCAACCTGCTTGATAAAGCCTGAGCGCAGTAAAAGATCTTCTGGGGGATAACCCGTTAACGCCAATTCCGGAAAAACAATCATATGTGCACCAAGGTTGTGCGCCTCAATACTCAAATCAAGGATTTGTTTGGCATTGTTAGAAATATCGCCAACAACAGGGTGAAATTGGGCAATTTGAATTTTAATAGGCTGAGTGTCGGCTAATATTTTATTGAGCTGCTCCTGCCAAAATTTGGCTTTAGGTTTATTGTTAGTATTTATTGCATGCTCAAGTTTGGTATTTGCCACAATTTTTGCCGGATCCAGATCAAGGATGTTTGCAAACAACCAAGCGTGAGTTTCGCTGAGGGCCGCCTTGCCGGAACTGTATTTACTCAGATTGGACTGATTAATGTCATATTTCTTGGCAATTTTATAATCAGATAATCCCGTCTTAAGACGTACCATATCAAGGTATTCAGAGGTTTTGCTGTTCATTTTTCCATCATTATTCTGGTAATATTTAGTTATTTTATACCAGTAGTTGTAATAAATAACTGTATTTGACACACTAACTTCAAACATCTGGTTGTAATAAATAACTAATAATAGGATAACCAGTTGATTTTTAACATGTTTATATGTTATTGTCTATACAATATGGGGTTACTTTAAGTGGTAAAATCTTTATCGGATGAGTGACTGGTTGAGAGATGATGTGTGTTTATAAAGTGGTGGTTACTACCTACATTCTTCTTTGAATTACAGGATAAACACATTGTTTTTACTAGAACATGTCTTCTATTTATCAATTTTATTCTTTATGTATTGCAAAAGCCTACCAGTGACCTACACTTAAGATAAACTTCGTTGTTCCTAGGAGGGATCCTCAGGATTAGTAAGTTTTTTTAATACATAAGGAGAAATAAATGAAACAATTAGCAAAATTGTCTGTTGCTTCTGTCTTGGCAATTAGTGCCTTTGCAGTTCAAGCGGGCACGCTTCAGGACGTTCAAGCCAATGGCAGCGTTAAATGTGGCGTATCAAAAGGTCTTGCAGGTTTTTCTGCGGCGGATTCATCAGGTAATTGGACGGGTATTGACGTTGACGTATGTCGCGCTGTAGCTGCTGCTGTACTTGGCGATGCAACTGCGGTTACATTTGTACCATTAACAGCGAAAGAAAGATTCACTGCGTTGCAGTCAGGTGAAATTGACATGTTATCTAGAAACACAACATGGACTATTACTCGTGATGCTTCACTAGGTCTTAACTTTGCTGGTGTTAACTACTACGACGGTCAAGGCTTTATGGTTAAGTCTTCACTAGGTGTAACCAGTGCAATGGATCTTGGTGGTGCAGCTGTTTGTATCCAAGCGGGTACAACAACTGAGCTTAACCTAGCTGACTGGGCGAAATCAAATGGTATTAACTACACTTCAGTAGTATCTGATACTAACGCTCAAACTTTATCTAACTACGACGCGGGTCGTTGTGACGTTCTAACAACAGACGCTTCAGGCTTGTTTTCAATGCGCGCGGCTTCTAGTGATCCTTCAGAGCACATTGTATTGCCTGAAATCATCTCTAAAGAGCCTCTAGGCCCTGTAGTACGTCAAGGTGATGATCAGTGGTTCAACATTGTTCGTTGGTCTCTAAACGCGATGATTACTGCGGAAGAAATCGGTGTAACAAGTGCAACTGTTGATGTTGTTTCTAACAATCCTGAGCGCGAGCGCTTAATGGGTCGTTCTGGCAACACACACGAGTATGTTGGTCTAAGTTCAGATTGGACTTACAACATCATCGCTCAAGTTGGTAACTACGCTGAAAGCTTCGAGCGCAATATTGGTCTTAGTACACCAATCGGTATTGCTCGTGGTGTGAATGCACTATGGTCTAATGGCGGTATTTTATACTCACCTCCATTTAGATAGGCAATCAACCTGGTAACATCTAACCAGCTCGCTTTATGCGGGCTGGTTTTTTATTTAATATTTGACAAACACAAACTGTAGTAAAGTGAATTTAATTTAATTAAATTAAAGGTGAATTTAATTAAATTTATTATTCTATTTAGATATTAGAGCGTATGCTGCTTGTCTTATAATTAACCTTTTTAATCTGTCTTAATTTACTCACATATACCCATGAAGCAAGAAAAGTCTTTACTGTCCTTCCTTAATAACAACGAAACTCGAGCCATAGCGTTTCAAATTATTACTTTGCTAATCATTGCTTTTGTGTTTTATTCGGGCATTTCTAATTTGATGTTTAATATTGAGGCGCGTGAGATTCACACCGGGTTTGCCTTTTTGTCCAACCGAGCCGGTTTTGATATTAACGAATCGATGATCGCCTACACCCCTGAACACTCCAACCTTCAAGTTTTCTACGTTGGCCTGATCAACACCCTGGTAGTTGCTGTTGTTGGCATCATTTGCGCAACCGCCATCGGCCTTGTGATTGGTATTGCCAGGCTCTCAAACAACTGGTTGATTTCCAAATTAGCAGGGGGCTATATTGAGCTCTTTAGAAACATCCCTATTCTTATCCAAATTTTATTTTGGTACAACATTGCATTACTGACACTCCCATCTCCAAAGGGCAGCTTTAACTTCTTTGATTCAGTCTTCATCAACAAGCGTGGTATCTATGTTCCAGAGCCTATTTCCGAGCCGGGATTTATTTGGGTACTGATCGCCTTTGCTCTCGGCATTGTTTTAACGATTTTCATGAAACGTCACTTTGGGCAGAAGCAAGATAAGACCGGCGTTCACACCAATACTTTGGGCTACAGCATCGGTCTTATCTTCGGACTGCCTTTGGTTGTTTTCTTTTTATTGGGTTCACCCATGTATTTTGATTACCCTGCGCTAACGGGCTTTAACTTTACCGGTGGTAGAACATTTACCCCAGAGTTCTTGGCGTTGGCATTTGCACTGAGCGTGTACACCGCGACTTATATTGCTGAAGCTATTCGCTCAGGCATTGAGGCGGTCGACAAGGGCCAAAAAGAGGCGGCAGCCGCGTTAGGCCTCACTCAAACACAATCGCTTAAGCTAGTGGTATTGCCGCAAGCACTACGTGTCGCTATTCCACCGACCATTAATCAGTACCTAAATTTAACAAAAAACTCTTCACTGGCAACAGCCATTGGCTATCCGGAGCTGATGTCGGCCTTTGGTGGCACGGTACTTAACCAAGTAGGGCAGGCGGTTGAAATTCTAGGGATGACGATGGCGGTGTATTTGGTGATTTCATTGTGTATATCGCTACTACTGAATATTGTTAATAAGAAAATGAGCATCAAGGGGCGATAGCATGGCAGTATATGAACAACAAGAGCTTAGGAAGCCGCCAATCAGCCAAGTGGGTATTGTCCGCTGGTTAAGAGTTAACCTCTTCTCTTCAAGGGTTAATATTGGCTTAACGCTTGCTGCGCTGTATATGCTTTATATCATCATTCCGCCAATGCTGGATTGGATGATCTTTAGCGCCAACTTTAATTTTGGTGAGTTCAGTTTCCTAGGATTTGAATTTGGTGAAGTGATGGCCACCAATACAAATTGCGGCCGCACAGCTGCCTGTTGGCCTTTTATTTATGAGAAGCTTGATATGTTTGTCTATGGCTTCTACCCGCGCGATTTAGTTTGGCGTGTCAACACTGTTTTTGCAATGACAGCCATGCTTTTCGTTATTGTACGTTTGGTGCGTAATTACAAGTACAGTGCTAAAGTTCTTCTTACAACATTTGTTGTTTTTCCTATTGTTTCTTTTTATCTTATTGGCGGCGGTGTTTTTGGTTTAGAAGAGGTTAAAACCCATCAATGGGGCGGCCTCACACTAACTCTTGTGATTGCTTCTGTTGGTATCCTTGTCTCGTTCCCAATTGGAATCCTGCTGGCTTTAGGCAGGCAATCCAATTTACGAGTAATCAATTTCTTCTCAACGATTTATATTGAATTTATTCGCGCCGTGCCATTGATTACCATTCTCTTTATGGCGTCATTTGTACTGCCGTTGTTCTTTACAGGTGGCATGGACTTTGACAAGCTTTTAAGGGCATTAATTGCAATTACACTGTTTCAGGCTGCTTATTTCGCCGAGGTGGTGCGTGGTGGCTTGCAAGCCATACCGACAGGACAATACGAAGCTGCAGATGCTATAGGGCTTAATTACGTCCAAAAGAACGCATTGATCATTCTTCCTCAAGCATTGAAAATATCCATTCCAAACTTAGTTGGCTCTTCTATTTCACTATTCAAGGACACCACGCTGGTGCTTATTATTGGCCTGATGGACATGCTTGCTATGGTTAACATGACCGCTAACGATATCAATTGGCTAGGCCGTGAGACAGAAGGCTTTGTCTTTGTAACAATGACCATGTGGATTTTTCTTTACTCCATGTCTCGCTACTCCAAAAAACTGGAAGTGCGCTTTAGTACCGATCATAAAAATTAATAAGGTTTTAAAATGACAACAGAAAATAACAAATCAAATATTATCGAAATTAGCGGCCTTAACAAGTGGTATGGAGAGTTCCAAGCGCTAAAAAACATTAATTTAAATATTAAAGAAGGTGAAATTATCGTTGTCTGCGGCCCCTCCGGCAGTGGCAAATCAACACTAATAAGATGCGTCAATTTCCTAGAGAAATTTCAAGAAGGTGAAATTATTGTCAACGGAATACAGCTTACCGACGATGCTCAAAAAATTAGGAGTATTAGAAGCGAAGTGTCAATGGTGTTCCAGCACTTCAACTTATTCCCCCATTTAAGCATTATTGACAACCTAACCCTTGCACCTATCTGGGTGCACAACGAAGGCAAGGAAGAGGCACGCGAAAAAGCCCTAAAATTGCTCGATAGAGTGGGTATTAAGGATCAGGCAGAGAAGTACCCTAATCAACTTAGTGGTGGCCAGCAGCAACGAGTAGCGATAGCCAGAGCACTGTGCACATTACCAAAGATTATGCTTTTTGATGAACCAACATCAGCACTCGATCCAGAAATGATCTCTGAAGTGCTAGATGTAATGGTTGAACTGGCTAAAGAGGGTATTACCATGATCTGCGTGACGCATGAGATGGGTTTTGCACGCAAGGTAGCACAGCGTATTATCTTTATGGACGAAGGGCAAATCGTTGAAGAAAATGACCCGGAAACCTTCTTCCACCACCCAGAGTCGGACCGCTTAAAACAGTTCTTAGATCAAATATTAACCCATTAAGTACCAAGCCATTTGGCCTTTATGATTAAGTAATGAAATGCCACTTCGAGTGGCATTTTTTTCGCCTAAAGAACGCGACAACTAGAGTCATTGCGTATGGATACAGACCTAATTAACAAAATAAGACACAATCATTTAAGGCCTACACTAACACCAAGCTATAAGGGTCCTGAGCACTAACAATAGGGCGCTAATGCGTGCGCTAGACACAAGTCAAGAACCCAATATTATGAATAAGTTATAATGTGAGATCTTTGCAAACAGAATTCAATCCAAACCAGGCCACCAAAATAAAATCAATCATTATGTTTAATCTATTTAAGAAAGAGACACCCACACAAGCTCCGAAAATTGACCGCTCAGAGGACTGGACAAAAGACATTAAGAGAAATCAACTGATCGGGCAAGAGGCTGAGCAGATGATATTTACATACGACTCTAGCAATGATTTAACAGATAATGGGACTAAGATGGGACTAAGTAGTGACCATCTTAAAATTTTAAAAAAATGCAAAGTTGAAAGTAGTGCCTTAGAGCTCATGAAGATTTTAAAAAGAACAAATAAGTCAAAATTTAAGAACGTTATTATCAGGCCATTAATTGAAAGCGGCTTTCTTAAGTTGACAATTCCTGAGAAACCAAAAAGCCCAAATCAGAAATACCGCCTAACGAATTTGTTTGTTAGGCGCAGAACCAAGGTTTAAGTTATTTATTTGTTGATTTCGGGTAAAAACACGTCTTTTCATCGGTTAACCCCCATATTGCTTGTATTTTCAATTATTTTAAAAAACATAACAGATAGTATAGATAATGCAAGAATCTCCCCTTATTAGCAAAATTTGACAATTAGTATATAAGTCTTTGATTTATAACTAATTTATTGATATTCCCTTATTATTTACCCGATTTGGTCGCTTATTTGTCTGCTTTGCGTCTTCAGACTATAATTTAGCAAAACTTTTATTTATTTATAATTTTACAAAATGCCCAACAGCCTCATTGAAAATTCTTCATTGAAAAATAGCTCGAACAAGATAGGTGTTTTAATTACCAATTTGGGCTCGCCTGATGCGCCGACAAAAAGCGCTTTAAGAAAATATCTTGGGCAATTTTTATCGGACAAGTTTGTCATTCAACCACCACCCAGTCGTTTTATTTGGTTGTGCATACTGCACTTTGTTATTCTAAATATTCGGCCTGCAAAATCTGCCAAAAAATACCAAAAAATATGGGGCAATTCAGATGAGAAAGCGCCGCTTATTTCGCTTTGCCAGGACCTCTTGGAACAACTTAAGAAGCAATCTTTTTCTCCAGACAACAAGCTTGAATTTGCCTTGGGCATGCGCTACGGAAACCCTTGCATATCAAGCGCTTTAGAGGAGTTAAGAGCCAAGGGTTGTGAAGAAATCATTGTGCTTCCTCTCTATCCGCAATACTCCAAAACCACAACTGCCTCTACTTTTTTTGAAATCTCTGAAATCATTAAAAAGTGGGAAAAATCACCGGACATTTTGCTGATAAACAATTATCATGATAACGCCTCTTATATAGATACTGTTGCATCCTCTATTGCGGAATTTCAGAACGCAAATGGTGTGCCCGATAAATTGTTAATCTCTTACCACAGCATTCCTCAGCGCTACGTTAATAACGGTGATTGTTATTATGAGCATTGTCAAAGAACAACACAACTACTTGTCGAAAAACTTCATCTTAATGACAATGACTATGAAATTTGCTTTCAATCTATTTTTGGTAGAGAAAAGTGGATTGGTCCAAATATAAGTGATATTCTTGCAAATCTTGGCTCCAACAACACCCCTCATGTACAAGTTGTTTGCCCGGGTTTTCCTGTGGATTGCCTGGAAACCCTTGAAGAGATTGACATGGAAAATCGGCAAATATACCTTGAAAATGGCGGCTCAAAATTTCACTACATTCCAGCCCTAAACAAGCAAAAGCTGCATGCTGATTTTCTCTTACAACTTATTCAAAAGCGGCTCTCATAAACCGACACCCTAGGCAATACTGACCTTATTTTTGTGTAGACTTCTTGTTCATGGTTTTGTTACATATAAGTCTCTAAATTATGTGCTGGAGTGGAGGGGCGTCAACCGCTCTAGCCGTTGTTGACATAGCCACACTACCGCTTACGCAGCCTTTAAAAAAGAACCGGCAGTGTTATGGATAACGCTTGGCTATTTCTCTTCAATGGAGTGCTTGTGCTCTGTTTCCGGTGACTGGCATATAGCCTGGGAGGTGCCTCTCAATTTGTTGGATTATTGGGACTTTAGGTTTTTTCAAATGACCGGTTTTTCATATGTAGTAGCGGCCTTCTTATTGCCAATACTGTATGGCTCTTGGTGTTTTACCTTGTACCATGTGTTGATGGGTCCAGCTATCGCATACATACCTTCTTACTGACACCAAGAATGAGTATGAAGCCGTGTGGTGTTTGATTTCAATCACGCTCCTGCTAATAGTTGTCAAAACCCCTGTGCAGAAAAATTCTGCATGTAAGTTGCTGGCCGCTTTGGTTTGGTTACAATAGTAATCGTTAGTTTTAACATTCGCTATTGGTTCGCATAATTTATATTATGTTAAATAATATAAATTCACACCCTTATTTGCCTTAGAAGTAAATTTAACACTCACCCTATTCCCTGCGGCAGGATTATGTGTAAACTGTGGGCTTTACAATTTTGATTAGAATAGTTTTTTTTCAATGCCAACTCCATCGCTTAAACCCAATTTAAGTCACAGCGTGATCAATAATTTAATGTTGTCGGCGTTGATTATTATTTGGGGAACTTCTTTTTTACTCATCAACCGAAGTCTTATATTTTTTGCCCCAGAACAGGTCGCTGGATTTCGACTTTGTATTGGCGCCTTAGTGATGGTAACTGCCTTATTTATAAGTGGAAAACGACTTCCAAAGCTTGGTCCCGAATGGCTCCATTTCCTTATTATTGCAGTTGTTGCAAACCTTTTACCATTTTGGATGATCGCTATTGGACAAACAACGATTTCATCAGGAATGGCCGGCCTTTTGATGGCAATTATGCCCCTGGCTACCTTGGTATTAGCTCATATTTTTCTTGTTGATGAGAAGCTTAACCGATTCAAATTAATGGGATTTATTGTGGGTATTTCTGGCATTGCATTTATTCTTGGACCTTCTTTGGTTAACGCCTCAAACTCATTAGTGGGAAGTTTGTTGGTTTTGGCTGCAGCTTGTTGCTATGCAAGTGGTACGATTTTTACAAAACGCTTGCCTGTTTACGACCCATTGGTTGCCAGCACAGGCACATTGATATGCGCCGCACTTGTCAGTCTTATACTTTGGCCAGATATGCTGGACTTTAACTTATCCGATGTGCCTTTTGTCAGTGGCTTTAGCGTAGTCTTGCTTGGCATTTTGCCAACTGCCATGGCAATGCTGCTCTATTTTCATCTTATCAATCGTGCAGGCGCCACATTTCTCTCAAACATTAATTATGTCATTCCTGTTGTCGCGTATTTTTCTGGCGCACTCGTTCTTGGGGAGGTTGTCCTCTTGCACGATATCTTGGCCTTATTGCTTATTATTGCAGGCATTGTCTTATCTCGACGTAAAGTCACCACCTAAGTTAATACACCCCTACTCATTGTCCTTTTTTACTAAATTGGTGTAATTGTCGAATTTCATCGCGGCTCTAAGGTTATGATACATCTAACCTCGAACCCTAAAAACCATGAAGAGCAATGGCAAAATAACTAGAATTCTATCCATCGATGGCGGCGGCATTAGAGGAATTGTTCCTGCGGTTGTTTTGATGCATCTCGAACAAACTCTTCAACAGCTTACCAATAATTCCGATGCACGGCTTGTTGATTTTTTTGACTTATTTTCTGGCACCAGCACTGGATCGATGATTGTTGCTGGCTTACTTGCGCCCAACAAAGACAATCGACCCGCTTACAGCGCCAAAGAAATTGTTGACTTGTATTTTAATAACGCTAGTGTTATTTTTCAAGACTCACTTCTTCAAGACATTAAGTCCGTGGCCGGATTGTTGAACGTCAAATACAATCCAGAAGGCATTGAATCTGTATTTCAACAACACTTTCCAGACGCCGAACTTAAGGAACTACTCAAGCCAACTCTAATCCCTGTTTACGACCTAACAAGAGGTAAGAACTACTTCTTTCGCCAACAAAAGGCTCAAGTCAGTGCAAGACATAATTACTACCTTAAAGATGTATTAAGGTCTGCCACATCAGCGATTACTTACTTTCCGCCGATGCAAATATCAACGATTGACGGCACTAGAAAACGCTGTTTTATTGATGGTGGTATCTTTGCCAACAACCCTGCCCTATCCGCCTACGCTGAATTTCGCTATCACAACCCAGAGCTACACTCAAAGGATACAATGATGTTATCCCTTGGTACCGGTAAACAAGGCACACATCTGGATTGTGAAAGTACACAAAATTGGGGTGCCTTGGAGTGGCGAGAACCTGCGGGTAACTTGTTTGCCAATGCAGTGGCAGACGCAAACCATTATCAACTAAGGGCTGTTTATGACAGCATGCCGAATTACTTGAGACTCGATGGATTTTTTAATGATGCCGACAAAAGCAGCCTCGACAACACCTCCAAAGATTACTTAGATTGTCTTTATTGTCTCGGTCGGCAAATTGCTGAAGATAACAAACAAGCTATAAGGTCTTTTGCGCAGCAATTAATTGCCAACTCCTCCCTTTGCGCCGAGCACGAGAGCCAGCCATATTTAGTAGAAAACAATGCTGCCGTTGCCAAACCAAGCCAAAACTCAAAGTTTGTCTTGGCAGTGAAAAAAGCACTGGGAAAATTAACAGGCTAGTCGCCTTCAATCTTGCCACTATTCACCCTGAAATCCCAACAAACTCAGTCTGCTATTTGTTTTATAAACAATGGAAAAATAATATAAAAATATTTACCCCTGTATAAGCTTGTTATATCAACCTGTTAGCCTTTTTTCACTCGATAAATGCACAAGTGCCCACTTGCTAAAATTGTTGAAATACACTATATTTAGTGTATATTAATTCAATCAGACACTAAATGCAGTGTTTTATCAGGAGAGCACATTGACCGAAGACATTAAAGTCACCAAGCGGAATGGCAAGCAAGAGTCCATTGATATGGAGAAAATTCACCGCGTTGTGCACTGGGCCTCTCAAGACTTAGAGGGGGTTTCTGTCTCCCAAGTTGAGATCAACGCACAACTGGCTTTTTTTGATGGCATCAAGACCGAAGACATTCACGAAACCATCATTAAATCTGCTGCTGATTTAATCTCAACTGAGACACCTGATTACCAATATTTGGCCGCTCGTCTAGCTATTTTTCATTTACGAAAAAAAGCCTTTCAGCAATTCACACCCCCCTCTTTATTCGATCAAATAACAAAATACACTGGGCTTGGCATTTACGACAAAGACATTCTTGCTAAGTACAGCAAAGATGAAATTGAAGAGTTTGATGCGCATATTGATCATTGGCGTGACATGAGCTTCAGCTATGCCGCGGTGAAACAACTCGAAGGCAAATACCTCGTGCAAAATCGTGTCACTGGAGAGGTTTATGAAAGTCCGCAGTTTCTCTATATCTTGGTTGGCATGTGCCTTTTTCAAGAATACGATAAAAGCGAAAGAATGGATATTGTAAAGCGTTTTTATGACGCAACAAGCACTTTCAAAATCTCTCTACCCACACCAATTATGGCTGGCGTACGCACACCAACAAGGCAGTTTTCATCTTGCGTGTTAATCGAGACCGACGATGATCTTGACTCCATCAGTGCAGCATCTGGTGCGATTGTTAAATACGTTTCTCAAAGGGCTGGCATTGGTATCAATGGTGGTCGCATTAGAGCGCTAGGCAGTCCTATTCGTGGGGGTGAGGCCACTCATACTGGCTGCATCCCTTTTTTCAAACACTTCCATACTGCGGTTAAATCTTGCTCTCAAGGTGGTGTTCGTGGTGGCGCTGCGACCCTTTTCTACCCATTGTGGCACTTGGAAGTTGAGGAATTATTGGTTCTTAAAAATAACACCGGTACCGACGAAAACCGCATTAGACACCTGGATTATGGTGTGCAATTTAATGGCTTGATGTATCAAAGATTTTTGGCGGATGGTGACATCACCCTTTTCTCGCCACACGATGTGCCGGGTCTGTACGATGCTTTTTTTGCCGATCAGGAAGAATTTAAAACCCTTTATGAGAAATACGAGCAAGACGACAGTATTCGTAAACGCAGCATAAGGGCAAGAGAGTTGTTTGCAAAATTTATGCAAGAGCGGGCTAACACAGGGCGTATTTATTTGCAAAATGTTGATCATTGTAACACCCATGGCGCCTTTGACCCTGCCGTGGCGCCAGTCAGACAATCCAATCTATGCATGGAAATCACCCTACCAACCAAGCCGTTGTTCTCGGTTCAGGACGAAGAAGGTGAAATTGCCCTGTGCACCCTGTCCGCGGTTAACCTGGGCGCTCTCGAAAGCCTCGACGAATTAGAGGGGATTACAGAGATTATTGTAAGATCATTAGATGCCCTTCTTGATTACCAAGACTATCCAATTAAAGCCGCCGAGATTGCCAGTAAAAATAGACGTACACTCGGTATTGGTGTCACCAATCTTGCCTATTATTTGGCAAAAAATGGAATGAAATACTCCGACGGTTCTGGCAACAGATTGATTCACGATACCTTTGAAGCACTGCAATATTACTCGCTAAAAGCATCCAACAAATTAGCCAAAGAATTGGGTGCTTGCCCACTGTTTTCGCAAACACAGTACGCCAAAGGCATCATGCCAATCGATAGCTACAAAAAAGATGTCGATGCATTTTGTTCACCAGAATTAAAACTTGACTGGGCAACATTGAGAACTGAAATTGTTAAAACTGGCCTCAGAAACTCCACTTTAACAGCACTCATGCCTTGCGAAAGCTCTTCACAAATCTCAAATTCAACCAATGGCATTGAGCCACCGAGAGGCTACGTTTCGGTGAAGCAATCAAAGGACGGCATCCTCAAGCAAATTGTGCCAGACTTTGAAAATCTTAAATCTCAGTACGAATTGCTTTGGGACATCAAAGACAACGAAGGCTACCTGCAGTTGTGTGCAATCATGCAAAAGTTCATCGATCAATCCATTTCAACCAACACCCATTACGATCCTTCGCAATTTGATGGCAACAGAGTGCCGATGAAGTTGTTCTTGATGGATCTGCTTAAGGCTTATAAATACGGCATTAAAACACTTTATTACCATACCACTCGGGATGGTGCGACAGACGCACAAAGCAACGCCAAGCCGGGCGACGACGATTGCGCCGATGGCGTCTGCAAACTTTAGGAAAACATTATGGCATTTAGTATTTTTAACCACAAAATTAGCGACACCCTAACCCAGCCGATGTTTTTGGGCGACAGTGTTAACATTGCGCGCTTTGATAAACAAAAGTTTGAAATATTTGAAAAATTGACAGAAAAACAACTGTCTTTTTTCTGGCGTCCTGAAGAAATCGACGTTTCAAAAGACAAAATGGATTTCGCCAAATTGCTACCGAATGAAAAGCACATTTTCATCTCCAACCTGCAATATCAAATTTTATTGGACTCGGTACAAGGAAGATCGCCTAATATTGCTTTCTTGCCAATTGTTTCTCTGCCAGAATTAGAGAATTGGATTGAAACTTGGTCTTTTTCCGAGACCATTCACTCCAGAAGTTACACTCACATTATTAGAGCCATTGTCAACGAGCCTGGTGTGATCTTTGATGACATCATGAAAACCGATGAAATCATTAAACGCGCTGACAGCGTCTCCGCCAATTATGACAAGCTGATTGAGGACGCCCAAGCTTACTTGGCGCACGGCGAAGGCGAGCACACAATTAACGGCGAGATACTCACGGTTAATTTGCGCGCTTTAAAGAAGCAACTCTACCTCACCATTATGTCGGTCAACATTCTTGAGGCCGTACGCTTTTATGTCAGCTTTGCCTGTTCTTTTGCCTTTGCCGAGCGCAAAGTTATGGAAGGAAATGCCAAAATCATTAAAATGATTGCGCGCGATGAGGCGCTGCATTTAACTGGCACACAACACATGCTCAACCTAATGCGCACCGGCAAAGACGACCCCGATATGGCGGCTATTGCCAGCGAGTGCAAGGACGAAGTGATTGCGATGTTCAAAGAGGCAGCAGAGCAAGAAAAAGAGTGGGCTGAGTATTTATTCAGAGACGGCTCGATGATTGGTCTTAATGCGGAAATTCTTAAACAATATCTAGAATATATTACCAATGTTCGTATGGCGGCTATTGACTTGGACCCTATTTTTGAACAGAGCACCAACCCACTACCGTGGATTAACCACTGGCTAGATTCTGATAATGTACAAGTTGCCCCACAAGAAACCGAAATCACTTCGTACTTAGTAAGTGCTATTGACAACACCATGAATGCTGACGATAGTGATTTTAATGACTTCACTCTATAAAGAGGTCTTTGAATCATTATGAACCACCATAAAAATCCCATTCACCCTCTTGGTAATTATCAACAAGCCAACCTTAGCCATGCTTGGACAGACTTGTCGGTAACTACCAATAAGGCAAAATCTTTAACTTTTCTAATCATTCATAATGATACAAAGTTCTCTTGAAGGCCACACTTGTTTAAATGTTTCGAATTGACGTTGACAATATTAATGGCAAAACCGAATCGCTTTATGTGTTTGGTGACGAATCCATCCTTACCGAGCTTGAGAACAATAACATCCTAATAAACTACAATTGTCGACAAGGGCATTGTGGCAGTTGCATTCTTCAGCTATTGGAGGGTGATGTGATACACCAAGAATGCCTTGTACCACTTTCAGCAGGCGAAATACTAGCTTGCCAGGCAAGGCCTTCTAGTGACATCAAAATAACCGTTAGAGGCTAAATTTCGAACCCTCTAGGAATTCAATGATTTCATCCGCTCTACCCTCAAACACAATTCGATCTTTTTTGTTGTTGATTTGGTAGGCGTACATTGGGTCGTAATAATCCACCAAGAGAGTTTCAATAATTGGCAAAAAAAGTACTGAACCGCCGGAGCTGTGATACCGACTAAGCGCGTCTTCTAGGATTTTTGCAAGCTCTTGATGACGCACACCACCTAAGCGTTTACGAATTTTGCCAAGACTATCGCGCCAATAATTAGCAAAATTCTGAAAGCCCAGTTGCATGTCTAGAGCACAGTACTTATCGTGCATATCGGCAACATAGGTTTTTAGGCTAAGTTCTATCCGTTCGTCAACAGAAGCTTTTAAAACTACCAGCTTTGAACTTTGGGTTTTAAGTTTAAGTGCGTCTGGGATGTGAATCGTACCAATATTCGTACCCTCGTCCTCAAGCGCAATAAATGCATGCTGTTTATTTTTTAAGAGATCGATAGCCAGGGCATTTTCAAAATTAATTTGTGTTGGCTGTGGATTAACGTCATTACCAAAAGCAGAGCCTCGATGATTAGCCAAGCCCTCCAAATCAATGCTGTTGCTCAAACGATTTAATAATAGTGTCTTTCCAGTGCCCGTTTGCCCACCAACGACAACAAAATTCAGCTTCGCGCTAAGGGTTTCCAGCTCGTTAATCAAGTAACGACGCATTGCCTTGTAGCCGCCCTTGATGCGTGGGTAAGCAATGCCAGAGCGTTCAAAAATCCAGCGCTGTGTTATTTGTGAGCGAAGACCGCCACGAAAACAATACAAAATACCGTTTGGATTGTCTTGAAAAAATACCATCCAAGCATCAAGCCTCCGATCTTTGACTTGCCCGCTAACCAATTTGTGGCCTAGCTCGAGTGCTGCTTCTTTACCGGTGTTTTGATAACAAGTGCCGACCTGCTCACGCTCGTCATCAGTCATTAACGGTGCGTTCTGAGCGCTAGGAAAAGCACCCCGAGAAAACTCTGTGGGTGCGCGAGTGTCTAGTAATGGCGTGCCATTAACAAACAAAGCCTCATAATCATCAATAATGGGTAAATCTGTCATTGAAAACTCACGATTTTTAACTGAGATTCTGCTGGACAAATTTCACCAATTTCAGCAAACGACAATTGCTGCTGTTCAAGTATTTCTCTTACAGCGCCTTTCGCGCTTTGAGAGACAGTAATGAGCAATCCGCCACTGGTTTGTGGGTCGCAAATAATGGCTCTTTGTGTTTCTTTCAGCTCGCCCAATTGATGTCCATAGCTTTGAAAATTGCGCTCGCTCCCGCCGGGAATACAACCCAAGTCAAGATAGCGTTCAATGTTATCGAGTAGCGGAATTTTGGAAAACCTCAATTTAGCACTAACTTGACTTGCTAGACAAACTTCCACCAAGTGCCCTCCTAAGCCAAAACCAGTAACATCGGTAATCGCATTGACGCCTTCGATTTTTGCAATCGCACTTCCGACGCTGTTGAGCTGCGTCATATGCGCAATGGCATTTTGATGATCATCAGCACTGACTTTCTTCATTTTTTGTGCTGTCGATAAAATTCCCACACCAAGCGGCTTGGTGATGAAAATCGCATCCCCCGCCCGGGCGTCCGAATTCTTTTTTAAATGTTTAAGGTCAACCTTTCCAGATACTGATAAACCAAAAATCGGCTCTGGTGAATCAATACTGTGACCGCCAGCCAGCGCTATGCCAGCCTCAGCACAAATTGAACGTCCGCCTTCTATCACTTCAGCAGCAACGTGCGCGGGCAGTTTATTAATTGGCCAGCCGAAAATAGCGATTGCCATCAACGGTTGACCGCCCATCGCATAAACATCACTGATGGCATTACAACCTGCAATTCTACCAAATGTAAACGGATCATCAACAATAGGCATAAAGAAATCGGTTGTACTGATGAGTGCCTCGCCATTGCCTAGGTCATAAACAGCGGCGTCATCTTTTGACTCATTGCCGACCAGTAAATTGGCATCAAAAAAATCGGTTCGAGAGCCACTGAGCATTTCATCAAGCAGCTTTGGCGATATTTTGCAACCACAGCCAGCGCCATGACTGTACTCGGTCAAACGAATTTGTGCGCTGTTATTCACTTTAAAGTTAAATGTTTCAGCTAGTTAAGGCTTGCGTAAGCCGATTCAAGTTGCTGGTAAAGATCCTTGGGCGAGATACCCGGGTTATCATCCATAATAGCAAACGCGACAACATTGTCCTCAACCGAGCCCCAAATCTTAATATAACTGCCGTCTTTATAGCCGTTTTTCTGTCTAAATGTGTTCAGTTGGTTTTTGACAAGGTAGCGCTTGTAAAGCTCGCTCGTGTCCATACCAATACGTGACAGGGCAATAAAAAACAAATCGATTGTTTCGCGAATAGCATTATCGCTATTCTCGATTTTTGCTTGCGCCGATAGCACCAGAATCTTCTCAAGTGTTTGCAACAATACCTCTGAATCCAAGTCTTCAGCGGCGTCAATTTCTTCGTATTGATTGGCGTAAGATTGGTCGTCGACTCGAATGGCCTCCGACATAATAAAATGCCAAATATCCACCAATTCAACTTTAATATTGGCCCAATCAGGCTCAACGTTAATATTTTTCCAATGCTTCCAATTAAAGGAATCAATCGCTTCAGCCGCTTCCATATAGATACAGCGATACCACGAAATTTGACGGTTTTCTTTGGTGAGCCCATCAACCCACATTTCGCCATTGGTGTGGTTGTTTAATTCGTTCTGAAGCTTGAACATTTGCTCAATAAGGTTCATTCTATATTGCCTTTATTTTTAGGTGAAATTGATTATAGTCGATTCAAAAATCGAGGGAGAAAAAGCTGTTTTTGCTCGTTAATATTTAGCAACAGAACCATCAATCACACCGGACCACGCGTCGATACCGCCTTGCAAATTAATTAGATTTTCATACCCTTGGGACTGCAGAAAATGAATGACGCGTAAAGAGCGAACGCCGTGATGACAATAGATGGCTAAATGCGCATCTTTATCCAACTGGGTATAAGTTTGCGCAATGGTGCTCATTGGCATCAGTTGGGCGCTTTCTATGCTGCACAACTCAAACTCCCAGTCTTCTCGGACATCAATCAGGACGGTGTTGGCATTGCTCAGGGATGCCTTAAAAGCTTCGGGTGGTAAATCTTGAATCATAATTTTTATGTTATTTTTGTCGTCAATTTTACATCAATATGGTGCACTTAAAACAAAGGGGTAAAATGCCCGAATATGAGCCATGTTAAAGAAAATATCTCACATTTCCCTTGTGATTATATGATCAAAATAGAAGGCAGAAATAGGCGTGAATTTGAGCCCAAAGTGTGTGAAATTGTCGCGCAGCACGCTGGCAAACTTGACGCTCACCAGGTTACATCAAAACGAATGGGAAAAATGACATCATTGACAATCCGTATTGTGGCCACTAGTAGAGTACAAATTAACGCGATCAATAAAGACTTAGCAAGCTGCCCGGTCGTTGACTTTATTTTATGAGCAATTCCAACGAAGAAATATTTAATTTCCCTTGTGATTTTCCGATTAAAATTTTTGGCAAAAAAACTCAAGACTTTAAACGAACTGTGTGTGACATCATTGAGCCACACGCGGGTCAATTACACGACAATCAGATAACAGAAAAAGTCAGCTCGAAAGGCTCTTATGTTTCTTTAACGGTCAGAATTATCGCTACTAGCCGAGCGCAATTGGACGCCATCAATGAAGACCTACAAAAATGCCCTGATGTCGCCTACCTTTTATAGAGGGATTTGCGACAGTCATTTTAAATTTTCTGAGTGATTAAAATGAATAAAAAATGTGTAAAAATTTAAAATTAATAGCACTAGCTATTGATGAGAGTTTTTCTGCACTTTTTAACATTGTTAGCCTCAGCCCTTCGGGATAGGGGATTTTTACCATTTTTCTGCGTTAAATTTCATCACTGGACAACAAGTAGAGCTTCTAAAAATATGCCTTGTAAAATAGTAAAAACCCCACTATCAAGTCCAAAATGACTGTCGCAAAGGCCTCTAATTTGATTAAAGTTTGCGACAAAGGGGTTCAAGATTACGAAACTTGTTGGCGCTCTATGGTGTCGTTTACTGAGAGCAGAGATGAGAATACGCCAGACGAACTCTGGATTGTAGAGCACAACCCCGTACTAACTCAAGGACTTTCGGGTAAAGCCGAACACCTGCTATCAACAACCGATATTCCTATTGTGCACTCTGATCGTGGCGGTCAAATTACTTACCACGGCCCAGGTCAACTTATTGTTTATTGTTTGATTGACATCAAAAGGCTGGGGATTGGGGTTAAAAAAATGGTTTCCATTATTGAGCAGTCGATTATAGACCTGTTGTTGGATTATAAAATTCAGGCCAAAAGGAAGCCGGGAGCACCCGGCGTCTATGTCGATGGTGACAAAATCGCCGCACTTGGACTTAAGATTAAAAAGGGCAGAACTTACCACGGCCTTAGTCTCAACATTGATATGGATCTTAAGCCATTCAAGCTCATTAACCCTTGCGGCTATGCCAATTTAAAAGTGACACAAATGCAGGATTTGGTGGATAATACGCTTTTTTTGAATACCATTAAAAAACAACTTACTCGGCACTTAATTGACCATGTTACAAGACGTTGAAATCAAAGCCCTTAAGGGGGAGTCAAAAACCCAAAGACTGCGAATCAAACCGGACGCTAGTCGTACGCCACTTAGAAAGCCGAGCTGGATTAGAATTAAACACAGCAACTCTCCAAAAGTCAGCCAACTCAAACAAACACTTAGAAAACAAAAATTGTTTACTGTTTGTGAAGAGGCTCAATGCCCAAATCTAAACGAATGCTTCACCCACGGTACGGCTACTTTTATGATCATGGGTCAAATTTGCACAAGACGATGCCCTTTTTGTGACGTTGCCCATGGCAAACCAAAACCCCTGGATACTGATGAACCTCGTCACTTAGCGGATACTATTGCTAAAATGGCGTTAAAGTATGTCGTCATTACTTCAGTGGACCGTGACGACTTAAGAGATGGCGGTGCTACACATTTTAAAAATTGCATTGATGCCATCAGAACGCAAACACCTTCAGTGAAAATTGAAATATTGACTCCAGATTTCAGAGGAAGAATGGGTAAGGCGCTCGATATATTCACCGACTGCCCTCCTGATGTCTTTAATCACAACTTGGAAACCGTGCCCTTTCTTTACCCTCAGGTTAGGCCGGGTGCAGACTATCAACACTCACTGGATCTACTAAAAACCTTCAAGGCACAACACCCGCAAGTAACAACAAAATCGGGCTTAATGTTGGGTGTTGGTGAAACCAAAAAACAAGTGCTGGACGTACTCAGAGATTTACGTCAACATCAAGTTGATATGCTTACTTTAGGTCAATACTTGCAACCCAGCAGACATCACCTTGCGGTTGAGGAATATGTCCATCCAGACCAATTCGCAGAATACAAAGAGTTGGCATTAGAAATGGGCTTCTCTCAAGTAGCGAGCGGACCAATGGTCAGGTCTTCATATCACGCAGATTTACAAGCTCAGGGAGAGCTGGTTAGTTAAAGTAGTAAGGTGTGTAGATCGGATAATAGATTGGATAGAAAATCGGCACTGGGTAATAAATTACAATTGGGTAATAGTTACTAAAGCCACGATTCATTGTCTGCTGCCCATAAGATTGCGCCCAAGCTGCAATAGGGTCTATACCAATACTAGGGCTCGTGAATACAGCCACCTTCTCAACTCCCCTTAGTGTTATCGGTTTTTCAATCTTAATAGCAAATGGGTCTGCGTTATCTTGAACGCTAAAGTCTAAGAATTGAACATTACCTGTTTGAATTATTTCTTGGGACCAGTTGGCTTGGGTTGTGATGCTGAAAGCAAGAAAGAATAAGGCAACTATTAGCGATCGCTTGCTTGACATCATAGCCTGCCCTTGTCTTCTTTCTTCAAAAAAACGCGGGTGTCAATTTTGTTTGACTTTTGGCCTGCAGATCTTTTAGATTTGTTCATTTGGTGGTTGTTATTCGACACATGATCATTCACCTCCTCAACAACATAATCTCTCGCTTCTGTGTCAATCTGTGGCTTATCTATTCGAATACTTTGCCAAGCCAACTCGCCTGCACTGAGTGTACCTAATGGTACCACAATTAAATTAACAATAACCACCACCACAATACCAAACAGAAAGCTCACACCCATGCCGGCGAAAATTGGATCATTTAAAACCAAAGCGCCGATCGACAAAAACGAAACGAAACTGACTGTGTTGAGCCTTAGCTGCGCCCTATTTGCGGCAATAACGGCATCAAACAATCCCATACCAGAGGCGTAATGTTTGCTGGCATGATGCAGAAAACATAACGAACCATGAATGGCTAGCGCAGACAAAACAACAAAAGCTAATAATGAGCTTGCACTAACGCTCACACCAAGCAACCAATGTGCAGGCACGATTCCAATTAATAACAACGCAATTGGCGCCAAAATAACGCACGTGATACGGAAACTGCCATAGCGCCAAAGAAGCAACATAAAGATGGCAATAATGGAGGCAGAAAAAGCAATCGCATAGTTTTTCAATGTCTCTTTTGTCTCAGCCCATATCCCCGACCAAGACAGGCTTATGTCGTTAAAGCTGTCATTTGAATTCTGAAAGACTTCATTGAGCATGGCATTATTATTAAGCAAATCATCAATGCTATTTTCAATTGTACTGAGCACCGAAGAGGCTGTTTCTGCACTTTTGATTTGAGTTGATAAATACTCAACTTCTTTTAAGTTTTTATGAAAAATTAAATCATCATTTTTCGCATAAACAAAAGTACCGAGCTCAGACAAAGGAATCATTGAGCCATGACTACTAGGCACGGGCAGTTGAGACAAATAGCCCAGTTGAGATCTTTTACTCAGCGGAATACTCATAATAATATCGGTCGACTCAATTGCGTTTTTCAAATACACACTCGTCACCTTTGCACTCGACATTGCCAGCAATAGGCTTTGTTTGATGGATTCCTGACTAACACCAAAGTACGTTGCTTTTTCACGATCCACCTTAAAGTTAATCACGGGTTGTTCGTCACGAATAAAGTGATGAACGGTCTCTACCAGGGGATTTTTAGATATTAATTGCTTTAAGCCTCGAGTTGCTTGCCTCCTAAGAATGTCGTCTTCACTGTAAACCTCCGCAACCAAGCTTTGAGAAAGTGGTGCAGCCATCAACATGTTGTTAACAAGGACTGTTGCGCCAGCACTGTTGGCAATCGGTCGAATCAACTCTAGAGCCGCTCTGGTTATTTCTTCGCTTGTTTTGGAGCGTGTTGATGGCTCGGTTAAAAATAAGTGCAACTCCCCCCTATCACTTGACTCAAGCAAAATATTTCGCCAAACTTCGATTTTGTTAACGCTTGGAGAGACTGCCCCAGAGTACAAGTTAATGCTTTTAACTTCAGGCATTTTTTGTAATTTCAGTGCCATTGCGTTTAGCACTGTTGCGGTTATCGGCAAAGCATTACCATCAGGCATGCTGACAATCAAGCCAAATTCACTTGAATCGTCTGCCGACATCATGTTAATTGGTGCTTTTTGAGTTGCTAATAATATAAGCGAAAAAACAGTCGCACCAATCAAGGTGAACAACAATAGCCTACCGTACAACTTGGCTGGGTAAAAATAACGCAACAACCAATCAGTGAATTTATTTTGAAGTGAAAAACCACCTAAACGATCAAGATCAACCATCTTCAATGAAAAATATGGCAAAAAGTAAATTGAAGCAATAACACTGGAAACAATAAAAATAATATTAATTGCCAACAATGGGAAAAAGTAGCCATTGACAACCGAGTGGTAATCAACAAGCAGCAGTGGAAAGATAAGCAAAATAAAGACCATAGCAGAGATGGAAATCAATTTTCTAGAATCTTTGACCAGCTGCACTAGACCGCCAACCGAGCGCTGAGAGCCAGGTTTTAATTCACTTCTTAATAACTGAGCAGTGATTAATCCAGAACAAAGAGCGATTGATATCATCAATCCTAAAATACTCACCCTCGAGAGTTCAAGACCGATTGTATTTGTAAAAGCTAGAGAAACAGACAATGGTATTAATATTAAAAAAGAAAAAACCAGAAGTCGCTTAAAACCCAATGTCAGTAAAACCGATAAAGCAATTAGCCCAATAAAGATAATTAATTTGGTAAGCCAAGATTGAGCTATGTTGTTAGCCAATGACAGCGTATTTCTTGTCAAGATAATGCCAACTTGACTCGAAGGATTTTCAGCCCTCATAAAAGAAATTTGAGTATTAAGACGCTCATTGAGCGAGACGCTCTGAGCGCTTGAGTCTTGATACAGGGCAATTGTTACGGCTTGCGCACCAAGCACCGCCTCTTTGGAAAAATGACTCACCATTTGCGAGGTGTCTTTGGCGCCAAAACGAACACTCGCCACATCACGCACGGTCACTGGAGTGCCATTTATTGTTGTTACAACAATATTAGCAATATCCTCAGTGCCCCGAAAATAATCACCCGCATAAATATCTATTTGATTGCCGTCGTATTCAATGTCACCCACATTACTACCGCCGTTCGCACTTCGAATGGCTTCGAGAACCATCATTAGACTGATGTCAAAACTTGCCAATCGTGTCGGGGAGATATCGACATGAAATGCACTTTGTCTGCCACCAGTAACCACACCTCTGGACACCCCCTCAAGGACCTCAAAACTTGTCAAACTTTGCAGAGCAATAATTCTAAGTTGAGCATCGTCTAGGGAGTTGGAAAAAAGAGTGAGAATTGCAAATGGCCGCTCTGAAGCACTCCCCACTCTTACAGCGGTTATCTTTGCGCCTTCAGGTAGCACTTCACGAGCTTTGCCAATCTTCTTATGTATGGTGTTTAATACTTCTTGGGCGTCTCTAGCTTCACCAAGCTCAAGGGTGACTATGGCGTGACTTTTATCACTTATCGAGCTAATTTGTTTGATGCCATCAATGTGTGAAAGACTACGCTCCAGAGGTGCTACGGCTAGACTTGATAGAATTTCAGATGATGCTCCAGGATAGCTAATATCAATATCAACAATAGGCGGGGTTTTGGTCTTATCTAGGCCGTTAGGTATCGACAGGTAACTCATAATACCAATGATAAGAATACCGATAAATAGAACAAAAGTAACAGGCGAGTGAACGCTTTTATTCAAGATTTTGTCACTGCTGTTGAATGAAGTTTCATCAATGGTTTGGCTGTTTTCATTCATTAGCGTTACCCATTTAAATAGCCAAATTTAAGGTTAAATATTGCTTGGGGTTGCTCAGAATCACCTCGCCAACCCCTAAGCCGGTGAGCACCAAAGTCATTCTTTCATCAAGAGAATCACCCAATCGTATAAAGCGCTGACCGATTTGATTGGCGTTATTAATAACATAAACACTGGGCAAGCTCGCGTGCCATGAAATGGCAGCATTTGGGATCATCGGTACTGGCTTGCCGTCATTGGAAATCGGCAACTCTAATTCAGCAAAACTGCCGGGCAATACTGGCACACCTTCAGGAAGGTTTAATAAAACAATAGCACTGTGGCTATAATCTTGTGTGATAGGTTTAATTTGCGCAACAGTTGCAGAAACGGCTTGGCGAATTGTGTCAATCTTTACTTTGTAAAAAGCACCAATTCGGACTTGAGATAACAACCTAATCGGCACACGAACCTCAAGCTGAAGCTGTGCTATATTGGAAAATTCTAACAACACCTGATGAGGTTGTGTTTGCTGCCCCGGCGAAACGTATTTGCGGATAATCATGCCATTAAAAGGTGCATGAATGTTTGAGTTTTGCAATTGAGATTCGATAAAACGCAATTGCATTTGCGTTTGATTTAACTGGTATTGGGCGTTACTGACAATCCCCCTTTGCTCAGCGCTTAACGTGTCTGCATTTGCTTGAGCGTAACGAAACATTTCGCTCGTTTGCATGATTTGATTGTAGGCATTCGCCCTTTGGCTCTGTAGCGCTCTTTGGTCGAACTCAATTAATATTGAACCCTTGGCAAACAAGTCGCCTTCATTGCCGTTAACCACAGCAACTTGAGAATAACTGTTGGCATTCAGTTCAACAACTTCTGACGAAACAACCGTGCCGCCAAGTACAGCGAGGTGAGAATAACTACCGTTGGTTACGGTGTAAGTATCGCTGGTAAAATCAGTACCAGATTCACCGCTAAGCGCCGCCATCACTGAGTGTGTGGACACACTCAGAAGCAATATAACAGCAGTATGTCGTAGGCACGAAATTAGCACAAATTATAGCAATACAGTTAATAGTTATCTTCTCCAAATTTATTATATATCAGCTACTTTTTGCCATGGAGATTCTTATGGTTCTAATTGCTCTTTAAATGCCATAACAAGTGAAATCTAATCGGCGAATACACCACACTTAACTTTATAATAACCCTATTCAGAATCAACACTAACAATATGTCAATCGCATTTACACCCGGTGAGCCATCTGGCATCGGCCCAGACCTAGCAGTTATGGTCGCACAACAAGAAAGAGCTCAAAACATAGTCGCTTATTGCGATCCAAATATTTTACAAAAAAGAGCAAAAAAACTTGGCTTGCAAATCCGTTTAACGGAATCAGCAACAACCAAACAAGGCGAGCTTAGTGTTTATCCTATTTCAGCAAAGGTAGATGCCGTTCCGGGGGTGCTCAACGCTGACAACTCTGAATACGTACTTGAAACTCTAACAACAGCCGGCAAACATTGTTTAAGTGGCAAGGCTGATGGCCTGCTAACAGGCCCGGTTCATAAAGGTATTATCAACGAAGCTGGTGTCGCATTTAGTGGCCATACCGAATTTTTCGCCAATCTAAGCAATGTCAGAAAAACAGTGATGTTGCTTGCTACCGACACCCTAAAAGTTGCCCTGGCAACAACCCACCTGCCTTTGAGTCAAGTCTCAAACAGCATCACTCAAGACTCCTTAACGCAAGTAATTGAAATCATCAATCATGATTTTCGCTATTTTGGTATAAAAAAACCTCACATTCTAGTTTGTGGTCTCAATCCACACGCAGGCGAAGATGGTCATTTGGGTGATGAAGAGATCACAACCATTTCGCCAGTTATTCAAAGATTGAACGCAAAAGGTTGTCACTTATCGGGCCCAGTACCAGCAGACACCGCTTTCACTCCAGACTCGCTAGCGGGTGTTGATGTGGTTTTAGCAATGTATCACGATCAAGGTCTACCGGTACTAAAAACATTGGGTTTTAAAAAATCAGCCAACATCACCCTAGGTCTGCCATTTTTCCGCACTTCGGTTGATCACGGCACAGCGCTTGATCTTGCCGGCACGGGTAATATTAGTTTGGGTAGTTTCCACACCGCCCTATCTTATTTCAACACACTGAGTGACTATGCAGCACAAGGCTAGAAAACGATTTGGGCAAAATTTCTTAATTGACACTCAAATCATTGAGAGAATTGTCGCCACCATCGCTCCCAGGCCACAAGACAATCTTATCGAAATTGGTCCTGGCAAAGGCGCGCTAACCTTACCATTACTTGAAAACTTAAACGCAATGAAAGTCATTGAAATTGATCGAGATTTGATTGCGTTACTGGAATCGCAAAACCACCAGAAGCTCAGCGTTATAGAGGCAGATGCGCTTAAATTTGATTTTAGTCAGCTAGAAAACAAGGCAAGAATTGTAGGCAATCTCCCTTACAACATTTCCTCACCTTTGTTGTTTCATTTATTGGAACATCGAAGCAGCGTTATTGATATGACCTTTATGCTACAAAAAGAAGTGGTTGATCGAATTGTCGCACCGCATGGTAGCAAAACTTATGGCCGCCTAAGCGTCATGATGCAGGCTTTTTTTGACGTTGAATTGATGTTTGTCGTACCCAAAGAATCTTTTGATCCGCAACCCAAAATAGAATCTGCAATCATTTATTTCAAACCCAGAACGGATGCAGTGCTCAGTGAATCAACACTTTTAGAAAAAGTAGTAAAAGCTGCGTTTTCACAACGTAGAAAAACCCTCAGAAATTGTTTAAAATCAATGCTCACTCAAGAACAAACCGACATCGATTTGTCACAGCGTGCAGAAATGCTCAGTGTTGATGAATTTATTAACCTAACCAGAGACTATGAAAAACAAAATTGACATTGATGTAGAGGTCACCTATCTACCAAACCAATCAAACATTCCTAATGGTCAGTATGCCTTTGCCTACACGATCACAATTACCAACAAAGGCACCAGTGGCGCTCAATTACGAACAAGACGCTGGCTAATAGAAGATGAATCTGGCCTTGTAGAGGAAGTTGTTGGCGAAGGTGTTATTGGTTTACAACCGCATCTCTCCCCAGGAGAAAGTTTCGAGTACAGCTCGGGTGCCATCATTAATACCGAAACCGGATCAATGAAAGGCGCATACGGCATGATTAACGACGAAGGACAGCGCTTCGAAGCCATCATTCCAGAGTTCGTTCTTAGTAAGCCTTACACGCTTCACTAAAACTTACCAATAAGCCCCTCATGGATTACGCTATTGGAGATGTGCAAGGCTGTTTTGACACCCTTCAGCTACTGCTGAAAAAAATCAACTTTAATGTCGATCGCGATCGCCTGTTCTTTTTAGGCGATGTTGTCAACCGTGGAAACAGGTCCTTAGAAACACTGCGGTTTATAAAATCACTCAAAGACAACGCTCAAATGGTTCTTGGAAATCATGACTTTCATCTATTGGTTTGCGCACTAACACCACACCGCCCAAATCGAAAAGACACTTTTCACGACATACTTGACGCTCCCGATAAGAACACGCTGCTTGACTATTTACTCACAAGGCCGCTATTGATTGAGAAAAATAATACCTTATTAGTGCACGCAGGAATTCCACCACAATGGAGTAAGAAAAAAGCACTCCAACAGAACAAATTGGTCGAGAGTCGATTACAAGGTGATGATGTAGGCCAATTCCTCAGTGTGATGTACGGCAACGAGCCCACCAAAGAGTCAGACTGCATCAATGACGATGAGACTTGCCGGTACGCCATCAACGCAATGATGCGAATGCGCTTCTGCAGAGCTGATGGTGAATTAGAATTTGAGCATAAAATGAATGTCGATCAAGCACCGAATAACTACAAGGCTTGGTTTATGCACGAAAATCGATCGCTAAAAAATACCAATATATTATTTGGCCACTGGTCAAATTTAAGCGATATTTGCGTGGATTACATCCACCCTTTAGACCATGGCTGTGTTTGGGGAGAAAGTCTCAGCGCGCTTAACGTTGCAACCCACAAATTAACCTCTGTACGCAGTATCGAAGCCAACTAAAAATTATCACTTCTAAGCTTGATCACCCCTTCAAAGACAAACTCTGCGGGGCCTGACAAGTAAACATCACCACCCACTTGATGCTCAATCAAAGCGTCGCCACCGGTCAAGTGAACCGTTACCGTTTCATCCAACAATCCCATTTGCTGACCGTGAACAACGGCTGCGGCTGCACCGGAACCGCAAGCTAGGGTTTCACCAGCGCCGCGCTCATAAACCCGCAGGTTGATTTCGGTTCTACTAACAACACTCATAAAGCCAACGTTAGCACTTTCAGGGAAAAAATCAGCATTTTGTATCTTAGTCCCAATAGTCTTAATATCACTGTCATTAAAGCTATCAGAGATAATTACAGCGTGTGGGTTTGCCATCGATAGAGCACCTACAGAAAATCCCTCAACACGGTATTCTTTTGCCAGTTTTTGAGCAGAAATTGGCACCGCTACAGGGTCAAATACGGGCGCACCCATATTAACTTTAACTGTATTGTCTCGATTCACCTCAAGGGTCATAATGCCAGAGCGAGTCTCGACTGTTATCTTTTTGCTTTTGACCAAGTCCTTCTCAACAACATAACGGGCAAAACATCTTGCACCATTACCGCATTGAGAGACTTCTGAACCGTCGGAGTTAAAAATCGTATATTGAAAATCAACACCAGCGCTTATCGCGGGCTCAACCATGAGTAATTGATCAAAGCCAATACCGAAATGTCGATCGGCCAAATCTCGAATTTCTTCGCAGGAGAGACAGACATTACCTTGAGTATTATCAATAACAATAAAGTCGTTACCAAGGCCTTGCATTTTCGTAAAATAAACCATAGCGGTATTTTAACGATATGCGCACTCTATATTTCTATAATGTCTTAATAAAACACATCACTATACTTTCATATGATTACACCAAGCAGCATAAACCTTAATAAGAAAAGAAACACTTTAACCGTTTCTTTTGCAGGAACTGACTACCCCTTATCAAGTGAATTTTTACGAGTTCACTCGCCTTCGGCCGAAGTCCAAGGCCACAAGCCAGAGGATGCGGTACTGCAACTCAACAAAGAGAATGTGCTAATACAAAACGTTCGCCCAATGGGTAATTACGCCGTTGTACTGCATTTTGACGATGGCCACGATACCGGCATCTATTCATGGACATATTTGCATCATTTAGCGATCGATCAAGAGGGACTTTGGAGCGAATACTTACAAAAAGTGTCACAAAGATTGACATCTAAGTAGGTGTTAATTCCCTCATTTTCTCTCAAAATCATGGCAAAAAATACGCTAGATTCGCTATCTGGCGCTATATTTTGTTAAAATTATCTTCGGCTCAAATCACTTATTAACTTCATTCGAGTATATAATGAGCCCAAAATTTGACAATTGTTGACAACAACTATGAAAAATAAAATTATTCAAATTAGTATTATTATTGGCCTACTTTTCTCGATTCAAGTCGGCGCCACTCCAATTAAAAACATTGAACTCTCGGGGCTTGATGTTATTTCAAACAGCACCGTTTTAAGCTATCTTCCTGTAAGCGCTGGAGAAGAGATCACCGGTGAAACCTCTGACCAAATTATTAAAACACTGTTCGCTACTGGCTTTTTTAGCGATGTCGTAGTCTCCATTGAGAACAACACGGTTTATATCGCCCTTGTCGAAAATGCACACATTAAATATATTGACGTACTTAACTATTCCGACAAAGTACTTAACAGCGGCACCGTTAATTCCACATTGGGTGCTTTTGGCCTAAGCTCAGGTGAAATATACAATAAGAGGAGTCTTTTTGAGACGATATCCACATTTAAGGCAATGTACATTGCCAAGGGTTTTTACAACATTGAAATTGAGCAAAATATTGACTTAGACCTTCAAAACAGAATTGGCATCGAACTTGTGATTACCGAAGGAAAAAGAGCAAAAATTGGCTCAATGAGTATCAATGGCTCTGTTGTCTACCCTGAAGACGAGCTATTGGATTTATTCAATATTGGCGTTGCTGATAATTTTATTGTTAACTTCTTTACCGACAAAGATCGCTATACGGATAAAGCACTCAACAAAGGCCTAGAAAAATTACGCAGTCTCTATTCAAACAATGGCTACCTTGATTTTTCAGTTAGCAGTGTTAACACCAGCTTATCTGACGATAAAGAAACTATTAATATTGCAATAGAAATAACCGAAGGTGCTCAATACACTTTGGGAAATCTTACTTTTAGTGGTAATTTAGGCAATCAGTCAGCCGATGATTTACTTTCACTATTCTCACTCAATTCGGGTACGATTTTTAATAGACAGCAAGTCGTTAACAGTATTCAAAAAATTAACTTCTTATATGCTGATCAAGGCTATGCGCATGTCGACATTAACCCAATCACCGAAGAAGATTCAGCGTCAAATAGCATTCATCTTAATATAAACATCACATTAAACAAACAAGCCTATATCAACAGAATCACCATCACTGGCAATACCAGAACTCAAGATGAAGTCATTCGTCGAGAAATAGGACTTTCTGAGGGTGGCCTTTATTCTGCTAGTGTCATTAGCGACTCCCTTAATAAACTTAGAAGACTCGGCTTCTTCTCTAATGTCACCTTGCAAACCTCAAGGCTTGCTGACATGCCGGATAAAATTGACTTAAACTTTGAAGTGCAAGAAACCAAAACTGGTGCACTCAGTGCAGGTGTATCGCACAGCCAAAACTTCGGTATGTCTTTCAATGCCGGCATCAGAGAGAAAAACTTCCTCGGCTCTGGCAACACACTTAACGCCGAGCTACAATACTCAGAAACCTATAAAAAGCTCAGTTTTTACTTTGAGAACCCCTACTTCAACAATGAAAAACACAGTATTAATTACGGCGTGTTTGTGAGTTCAATTGATGATAATCAAGTCTCGCAAGACTCTTATCAAATTAACTCCAAAGGCTTTAGCTTTGGCTACGGTGTTCCGCTTACGGAAAATACTCGTCTTAATGCCAAACTGCAATACTCAAACAACAACATTACATGCGGCTCTATATTCGCTGGCGCTGGCTATGAGTCCGCACAGTGTGCTTACGACAGTCGAAACGAAATCATGCTCAACCTCAACTGGACTGAAAGCACACTAAATCATTACATGTATCCCACAGAAGGCGCAAGCAACACCTTTAATATTGACCTAGGGCTACCTTTGGGTGACTATCAATACATCAAGATTGATGCAAACCACAGAAGCTACAAACAGCTGAATAATAATCTGACGCTAAAACTCACCGGTGACCTTGGTATAGCGACCGGCTATGGTAGCGAAGCTCTGCCATTCTACAAGCGCTACTTTGGCGGCGGCAGTGGCTCGGTGCGAGGCTTTAAATCCAAAACACTTGGCCCCGTCTATCCAAACGGAAATCCTAAGGGTGGCGAATTTTCGATCTTAGCAAGTGCCAATATTATTTCTCCTATCACCTTTATCGATGACAGTGAAAACATGCGTATGAGTATCTTTGTGGATGTGGGTAATGTATACGAGAACATCTCTCTTGACTTAGGCGAACTGCGTATGTCAACCGGTATTGCTTTTGCCTACATGAGTCCAATCGGCGCTATTGGTGTTTACACCGCCTTACCACTCTTGAAGAAGAGTGGCGACGTAACTGAAGATTTTGCTGTGTCGTTAGGTACAGGCTTCTAAAACACAATGCGATTTTTATCCGTTTTTGCACTAGCGCTACTGGCGACGAATGTCTTTGCCCATGATTTAAAAATTGGCTATATCGACATTGAGAAAGTTGTAAAAAACACACCTCAATATCAGCAAGACATTGACACAATTAACGAACGGTTCCAACAGACAAAAGACGAACTTTTGGCACTTTTTGACCACGTCAATCTACTAAAAGACAACCTGGCTAAAACCAATAAAGAATCTCAAGCGGACGAGTACAGCAAAAAACTTAGTAACTTAAAAAAACTTGAACTTTACTTTCAACAAGAAACTATTGCCTGGAATGAGCAACTAAATGTTGAAAGAGCGACCGCGATTAAACGTATTGAAATTTTTATTAATAAAATAATAAAAAAATACGGCATTGATAAAGAATTCGATATAATTTTTTATCAGAGTGTTGCATTCGCTAGTAATGAAATAGACATCACTCAATTAATCATTGATCAAATACAAGAACAGCTGGAATGAGCTTAAAACTGTCACAAATTGCCGAATTGATTGAAGCCAAATTAATTGGTGATGGCGAAGTGACTATTGCAGGCATTAATGCACTTGATTCCGCTAAGTCCGGTCAAATCACTTACATAGCTAACAACAAATATCAAAGCTCTCTTAATCAATCAAAGGCCTCAGCAGTAATATTAAGCGCCGAGCTATCGGCGCTTTGCCCCACCAACGCCTTAGTAGTGTTAAATCCCTACTTAGCATTTGCAAAACTTACGCACCACTTTAAGCAATACAGTTCGGCGTGCAATGATAATTCTCTTGCATTCATTGACCCTTCTGCAGAATTCAACAACGTTAAAATTTCACCCGGATGCTTTGTTGGAAAAAATGTTTGTATTGGTGAAAATACAATTATTGGCCCAAATTGTGTCATTGAGGACAATGTTCTGATAGGCGCCAACTCACACCTTTTTGCAAATATTGTCATTCACAAAGATTGTCAATTGGGTCATTCGTGTGTTGTCTCCTCTGGGGTTGTTATTGGCTCAGAGGGTTTTGGTAACGCAAGAGATAACGACAAAAGCTGGCAAACAATTGCGCATATTGGAAAAGTTGTCATAGGAAATAATGTCACTATTGGCGCAAACACAACTATTGATAGGGGCACAATTGACGACACAGAGATCCACAACGGTGTCAGACTCGACAATCTTATTCACATCGCCCATAATGTTATTATTGGTGAAAATACAGCTATAGCAGCTAAAACAGGCATCGCAGGCAGTACAACCTTGGGTAAACGTTGTATGATTGGCGGCATGGTGGGTATTGTTGGTCATATCACAATAGCAGACGATGTGATTGTCAATGCAACAAGCACGGTGGATAAAAACATCACAAAAGCCGGAATGTACACAGGATTCTTCCCATTAATGACGCATAAAGGCTGGCAAAAGGTTGGAATATGGCTGATAAAACTTGATAAAATTGCCAAAGTTTTGAACATTAAATTGAGAGACGTTAAAAAATAATTATGGAAATGAACATTAACGAGGTAATGAACTTTTTGCCTCACCGCTACCCTTTTTTAATGATAGATCGAGTTCTCGATTTTGAAGTTGGAAAACACTTAACTGCAATCAAAAACGTGTCATTTAATGAGCCTCAATTTACTGGCCATTTTCCTTCACAACCCATTATGCCTGGTGTTTTAATCGTTGAAGCAATGGCACAAGCAACGGGGATTTTGGCCTTTAAATCCGAAGTTGGCAAGCCTATTGACGGCCAAATTTACATGTTGGTTGGTATTGACAAGGTTCGTTTTAAGCGCATCGTTGAGCCTGGAGACCAAATTGTAATTAGAGTTGAAGTCATGATGGTTAAGCGCGGTATTTGGAAGTTTGATTGTAAAGCTACGGTTAATGACGAGCTTGTCACCTCCGCCATTCTTATGTGCACTCAAAAAGCAGCAAAATCAGAATAATACTATGCCCATTGACCCATCAGCCATTGTAGACGAAAGCGCAAAAATTCATCCAGACGCAACAATCTCGGCTTATGCCGTTATCGGCGCCAATGTTGAGATTGGTGCGGGCACAATTATTGATTCTCATACGGTTATTGCCGGTCCAACAAAAATAGGTAAAAATAATCGCATCCACTCTTTTGCCTCTATTGGCGGAGATCCTCAAGATATTACCTATCAAGAAGGTCAAGAAAGTAATCTAATTATTGGCGACGACAACCTTATACGAGAGTTCTGCACTATCAATCGCGGTACAGAAAAAGAAAACTCCCTAACGAGGGTTGGTTCCAATAACATGTTAATGTCGTACGTTCACATTGCCCACGACTGCCAACTAGGTAACCACATTATTATGTCGAACAACGCCTCTCTTGCAGGACATGTTCGCATTGCTGACTGGTCAATCTTAGGTGGCTTTGTGTTAGTTAAGCAATTCTGTATGATCGGGCGCCATACTTATGTTGGCATGGGCTCTCAAGTCAATAAAGACATTCCTGACTACATGATTGCTGCTGGTGTGCATCCAAAAATACGAGGCATTAATGCTGTTGGCATGAAAAGACGTGGCTTCAGCTCAAGCTCAATTACCTCCATTAAACGCGCCTTTAAAATCGTCTATCGCGAATCCCAAGGCAGGCTTCTTGATAACGCTTTAACCGAGCTAGAAGAGTCGGAAACAGACAGTCGCGAAGTGATGCAATTTGTTGAATGCATTCGCAACTCACGAGTGGGCATCATGCGCGGACCGGCCGACGAATAAACCTCACCCATCATGACAAAATCTTTTATAAAATCAAGCAGTGTTATTACTGCGATGACTTTTTTGTCGCGTATTTTAGGCCTCGTTAGAGATTTTATCATTGCCAAATACTTTGGTGCAAATGGGCTTTCTGATGCTTTTTTAGTTGCTTTTCGCATTCCAAACTTCTTTCGCCGTCTTTTTGCCGAAGGTGCTTTTTCGCAAGCCTTCATTCCCATTTTGGCAGACAGTAAAGCAAATCAAAACGACGACGAATTACAAGAGGCTATTAACCACATTGCAACCAAATTGCTTAGTGTTTTAGTGTTGGTCACAATTGTAGTGATACTGTTAGCACCTCTGGTGATGTTTATTTTTGCTTGGGGTTTTTATTTTAAAGCCGATCAGAGTCAATACTTTTTAGCTTCGGACATGCTAAGAATTACCTTTCCCTACCTTTTACTGATTTCCCTAACGGCACTATCAGGTGCCATCCTCAACACTTACGATAATTTTAGTGTGCCTGCATTTACACCTGTATTGCTCAACGTATCTTTAATTCTTAGTGCAATTTTTCTATCAAAATATTTAGAGACGCCAATTATGGCACTCGCCTGGGGGGTGTTGATTGGCGGTGTTGCCCAGCTGGCCTTCCAAATTCCTTTTTTGCGAAAAATTCATCGCATGCCAAAACTCAGGTTTGGCTCGCACCCTGCAATACAAACCCTAAAAAAACGCATGCTACCAGCACTGTTTGGTGTTTCAGTGTCTCAAATTAATCTTTTAATTGACACCATGATTGCCTCTACCTTAATAGTGGGCAGTGTTTCTTGGTTGTATTATTCAGACCGCTTATTGGAGCTACCTTTAGCTTTGATTGGCATCGCCTTGGCAACCGTTGCATTGGCAAAGTTAAGCAATTTTTACGCAAAAAATGATACTGAGGGCTTTGAACAAACCATTGACAAAGCGCTGCTTTATGGTCTAATTCTTGGCCTGCCAGCATCGATTGGCCTTGTTATGCTTTCTGATGGTCTGATTATCACCCTGTTTCAATACGACGCCTTCACTGCAAATGACGCCATACAGTCGTCCCTGAGTCTGCAAGCTTATGGTTCCGGCCTTGTTGCCTTTATTGCGGTCAAGATATTGGCACCAGTATTTCTCTCCAGAGGAGACACTAAAACACCAGTGAAGGCAGGTGTAGCTGCAATGGTGAGCAATATAATCTTAAACCTTATTTTGGCGTATTACTATGGGCATGATGGCTTGGCAGCGGCAACATCGCTCTCTGCAGTTTTAAATGCCGGACTTTTGTATTACTTTTTAACCAAGCAGTCGATCTTCCGACTCAGCTTAGATTTTTATAAAATGCTCATTAAAGTCGGTTTATCAAGCATTATAATGTTGGGCTATATTTACTACGCATCCCCCACAACAGATTTATACTTACAAGCAGATGCCGCACAAAGAGTCATCATGTTAGGCAAAACCATTCTCATTTCCGCTGGAATTTATTTTGCAAGTTTGTGTATTTTCGGACTAAGAGCCAAGCAACTATGAGCACACTACACTGTATTAAACTAAATAAAGAACTGGAATCACTTACGAGAGCACCCTATCCTGGTGAGCTGGGAAAGCGAATTCTCGAAAACGTATCACAAGAAGCCTGGCAAATGTGGCTTGCTCATCAAACTTTACTGATCAATGAAAACAGCTTAAGTTTGATTGATCCCAAGGCACAAATCTATCTCAAAGAGCAAATGGAAAAGTATTTTTTTGCGGTAGACGACTTAGATGATATTAAAGGCTACACTCCAGAAAATGGCTAATATATTTATTGTTTCTGCACCTTCAGGCTGTGGCAAAACCTCCTTAGTAAAAGCACTTCTTGAAAGTATGTCTGACTTGTGCGTTTCAATTTCGCACACCACTCGCACACCGAGGCCTGGTGAAATTGATGGTGAGAATTACCATTTTGTCTCAAAAGAAAAGTTCAATGATATGTGTTCAGAAGGCGCTTTTGTTGAGCACGCCGAAGTGTTTGGCAATTACTACGGCAGTGCCAAAAAAACGATAAGCAAAGATCTTGAACAAAACAAAGACGTCATTTTAGAAATCGATTGGCAAGGCGCCCAGCAAGTTAAAAAAAATGTCGCAGCACTGTCAATTTTTATCTTACCACCTACAAAAGAAGCCCTATTATCTCGCCTTCAAGGTCGTGGTCAAGACAGCGAAGAAGTCATCAATAAAAGGATGGCTGATGCCGAAGATGAAATGTCTCATTTTTATGAATTTGACTTTGTAGTCTTTAATGATGACTTTGATACTGCTCTTGAAGACTTAAAGCACATTATTTTCTCCGCCAGACTCACTTTAAAAGAGCAATCTAACAAGTACAACAATTTGCTTAAACAATTGATATAACAATAGATTTAGGTATAATGCCAGCTCTAATTATCGCTTAGCTATTAAATTAGCAATAGAATTTATGAGTGAATTTGCATTATCAATCGGCAACAAAAGCACTGGCATACAGGTACAAAAGTACCCGCCAATCCTTTCGCCTGAACAAGAACACGAGCTGGCTGTTGAGTTATTTGACAACGGCGACCTCTCTGCCGCAAGAAAACTTGTCTTAGCGCACATGCGTTTCGTTGCTTTCATTGCACACAGTTACAAAGGTTACGGCCTAGAGCATGCAGATTTAATTCAAGAAGGCACGATTGGCTTAATGAAAGCCGTCAAACGCTTCAACCCTTATAAGAAAGTCAGATTATCCTCTTTTGCTGTTTATTGGATTCGTGCTGAAATTCATGAGTATATTTTCAAAAATTGGAAAATTGTTAAAGTTGCCACAACCAAAGCGCAGCGCAAACTATTTTTCAAACTTAAACAGGCTAAATCTCACATTTTTCAAGCCCTAACCAACGATCAAGCGGAACAAATTGCCACCGATCTTGGTGTTAGAGCAAAAGATGTAATTGAAATGGAATCTCGTCTACAGCTTAATGATGTAGCTTTTGAGCTTAACGATGACGAAGATTCTTACACGCCCGAACAATACCTTGCTGACCCGGGGCAAACGCCCGAGCAATTATTGCTTAGCGATCGCTCTGAAAAAGACCAACAACACAAGCTTTATCAAGCACTTTCAGCCTTAGATGAAAGAAGTATGGATATTTTACAATCCAGGTACTTGAAAGAACAAAAAGCGACCCTACATACTTTAGCAGACAAGTACGGCGTTTCTGCTGAAAGAGTGCGCCAGCTTGAAAACAAAGCGATTAAAAAGCTTAAAGAAAGTCTAGAAGCCTAAAACTTCCAAGATCATTTTTTGTTTAATACTAGGAGAAAGTATGGAAATCCGTCCACTACACGATCGTGTTATCGTGCGTAGAGTAGAAGAAAAGAAAACCACAGCCAGTGGTTTAATCATCCCTGATTCATCAACTGAAAAGCCTTCAAGAGGCGAAGTTGTTGCAGTTGGCAACGGCAGAATTAGTGCCGAAGGCAAAGTCATTCCTTTGGATGTCAAAGTTGGAGAAACCGTTATGTTTGGTCAATATTCAGGCACGGAAATCACTGTTGGTGACGAAAAACTTCTCGTCATGAGTGAAGATGAAATCGTTGCAGTTATCGAAGATTAAGGAGATATAAAATGTCAGCAAAAGACGTAAAATTTGGCTCAGAAGCCAGAAATTTAATGTTGGATGGTGTAAACACACTTGCCAACGCTGTAAAAGTAACATTAGGCCCTAAAGGCAGAAACGTTGTTATCGATAAATCATTTGGCGCACCACACATCACCAAAGACGGTGTTTCTGTTGCCAAAGAAATTGAACTTGAAGGTAAATTCGAAAACATGGGCGCGCAAATGATTAAAGAAGTTGCTTCTAAGACTAGTGATATCGCAGGTGACGGCACAACAACGGCAACAGTATTGGCGCAAGCGCTACTCACCGAAGGTGTTAAAGCGGTTGCAGCAGGCATGAATCCTATGGATCTTAAACGTGGTATTGATAAAGCGACAGCAGTCGTAGTTGCAGCTCTTAAGGACGCTTCACAACCTTGTAATGATGCTGAAGCGATTGCCCAAGTGGGTACAATTTCTGCTAACTCAGACACGTCTGTAGGCGCTATCATTGCTGAGGCAATGGAAAAAGTGGGTAACGAAGGTGTAATTACTGTTGAAGAAGGCACAACGCTTGAAAACGAGCTTGATGTTGTTGAGGGTATGCAGTTTGATCGCGGTTACCTTTCACCATATTTCATTAACAATCAAGAGTCTATGACTGCAGATTTAGAAGAGCCTCTAATTTTGCTACACGATTCTAAAATTCAAACGATTCGTGATTTATTGCCAGCACTTGAAGCAGTTCAAAAAACAGGCAAATCATTACTTATCGTTGCTGAAGATATCGACGGCGAAGCGTTAGCGACTTTAGTTGTTAACAACATGCGTGGTATCGTTAAAGTGGCTGCTGTTAAAGCACCAGGTTTTGGCGATCGTCGTAAGGCAATCCTACAAGACATCGCTGTTTTGACTGGCGCTACGGTTATCTCTGAAGAAGTTGGTCTTTCACTAGAAGGCGTTACTGAAGAGCACCTTGGCACAGCTAAGCGTATTGAAATCGGCAAAGAAGTTACAATCATTATTGATGGTGCTGGCGACAAAGAAAATATCGACGGCCGTATTGGTCAAATCAAAACGCAAATCGAAGTAACAACTTCAGACTACGACAGAGAAAAATTGCAAGAGCGTCTTGCGAAGCTTTCTGGTGGTGTTGCAGTGATTAAAGTTGGTGCTGCTACCGAAGTTGAAATGAAAGAGAAAAAAGACCGTGTTGACGATGCGCTTCATGCAACTCGCGCAGCTGTTGAAGAAGGTGTTGTTCCGGGTGGTGGTGTTGCACTTGTACGTGCTATCTCATCTCTTGACTCACTTAAGGGTGAAAACGACGATCAAACCGTCGGCATCACAATTACTAAGCGCGCTCTTGAGGCTCCACTTAGACAAATCGTTACTAACGGTGGCGGCGAAGCCTCTGTTGTTCTTAACGAAGTCAAGCAAGGCAAAGGCAACTTTGGTTACAATGCTGGCACAGAAGTGTACGGTGACATGCTTGAAATGGGTATCTTAGATCCGACAAAAGTAACGCGTGTAGCACTACAACATGCTGCAAGCATTTCAGGTCTTATGATTACCACCGAAGCTATGATTACTGACGCACCACAATCTGGCCCTGCAATGCCTGATATGGGCGGCATGGGCGGCGGTATGGGTGGTATGATGTAAATTAACTTCGTCTTTTTCTTTTATTACTGTGTTAAATTTTATAAATATTTAGTCATTTAGGATTGTTAAACTCCTTCACATTTATAAAATCTGCCTTGTAAAAAAGTAAAACACTTGTTAATTAGTTATTAAAAAAAAGCCCCATTTTTTGGGGCTTTTTTTGGTATTATATTTGCAAATATTATCATCTTAAACTATGTCTAATTACGACGCCTCATCCATTGAGGTTTTAACTGGGCTTGAGCCAGTTCGCAAGCGTCCGGGGATGTACACAGAAACCGAACGTCCTAATCATCTTGCTCAAGAAGTCATCGACAACAGTGTTGACGAGGCTGTTGCGGGACACGCAACGCAAATCAATGTCATCCTCTTTGCTGATGGATCTGTCTCTGTAGAAGACAACGGCAGAGGTATGCCAATCGACATCCATCCAAAAGAAGGTGTGCCTGGTGTTGAGGTTATTCTCACTAAATTGCATGCTGGCGGAAAGTTTTCAAATGACTCTTACCGGTTTTCAGGTGGCCTACACGGTGTTGGTGTTTCGGTAGTCAATGCCCTCTCAAAATTACTTGAAATTTGGATTAAAAGAGACGGCAAACAATACTACATGGCCTTTGGTTCGGGAAAGAAAATATCTGACTTAGAGGAAATAGGCGATGTTGGTAAGCGCAATACAGGAACAACCGTTAAATTCAAGCCCGATGCCGAATTTTTTGATACCGTTAAATTTTCGACAAGTCAGTTGCGCCACAATCTTCGCTCAAAGGCAATTCTTTGTCCTGGGCTTGAGGTTAATTTTGAAAACCAAATTGATGAAACCATAGATAAATGGATTTATAAAGACGGCCTTAGGGATTACCTTAAAGTCTCCCTAGATGGATTAGACTGCCTGCCAGCCGATCCTTTTATTGTTTCTTTTGAATCGGCCAAAGAACAAATGCATTGCTCATTAACTTGGACAGAGAATACCAGCAATACGATTGCCGAAAGCTATGTCAATCTCATCCCAACCATTGGTGGGGGTACGCATGTTAACGGCCTTCGTTCTGGTCTTACTGACGCTCTAAAAGAATTTTGTGAATTCAGAAGTTTGATCCCAAAAAACGTCAAATTAACGCCGGACGATGTTTGGCAAAAAATAGCCTACGTTCTATCAATCAAAATCCTAGATCCTCAGTTTTCTGGACAAACCAAAGAAAGACTCTCATCAAGAGAGTGCGCCGCCTTTGTCTCAGGAGTCGCTAAAGACGCCTTTAGTCTCTGGCTTAACCAGCACACCAATATTGCTGAAAAGATTGCAGAATTGGCAATTATGAACGCACAAGCCAGACTTAAGAGTGGCAAAAAGGTCATTCGTAAAAAAATCGTCAGCGGCCCTGCCCTGCCGGGCAAGCTTTCAGATTGCACCAGTACTGACTTGAGCCAAACAGAAGTTTTTCTTGTTGAGGGTGACTCTGCTGGCGGTTCTGCCAAGCAGGCAAGAGATAAAGAATACCAAGCAATCTTACCGCTACGAGGTAAGATTCTAAACACTTGGGAGGTGGACTCTTCAGAAGTGCTTGCTTCCAATGAAATACACGACATCAGTGTTGCTATTGGACTTGAGCCAGACTCCGCTGATTTGTCAGGCCTGCGTTATGGAAAAATCTGTATTCTTGCTGACGCCGACTCTGACGGCGCTCACATTGCCACTTTAATTTGCGCTTTGTTTGTTAAACATTTTCCAAAGCTAGTGCGCGCAGGTCATGTCTACGCTGCTATGCCACCACTGTATCGCATTGATGCCGGAAAGCAAATTTTTTATGCTCTAGATGACAGTGAAAAAGATGCGATAAGCGCCAAAATTGAAAAAGAAAACAAACGAGTAAAAATCCAAATACAGCGCTTTAAGGGTCTTGGGGAGATGAACCCGAAACAACTTCGAGAAACAACCATGCAGCCTGACACCAGGCGATTGATTCAATTGACGCTTGACAACCCATTACAAGTAACTCAAACCATGGACATGTTGTTATCCAAAAAACGCGCTTCGGATAGAAAATCTTGGCTGGAAGAAAAAGGTAATTTAGCCAATGTCTAGGGCTGTTATTCTTCTTTCAGGTGGACTTGACTCAACAACGGTATTAGCAATTGCACAATCACAAGGCCTTGAGTGCTATGCACTTAGTTTTGATTACGGCCAAAAGCAACGCTCAGAGCTAAACGCAGCAAAGGCAATAGCAAGTGAATTTGGTGCGGTAGAACATCGAATTATGAGAGTTTGCCTAGACGATATTGGCGGCTCTGCGCTTACCGATCCTAGCCTCGAAGTACCCAGGTATAGCCAGAGTGATGAAATACCGATTACATACGTTCCTGCGAGAAACACCATCTTTCTATCCTTTGCGCTTGCATGGGCAGAGGTGCTTGATGCTCAATCCATTTATATTGGAGTAAACGCCCTTGACTACTCTGGCTATCCTGACTGCAGACCAGAATACATAAAAGCTTATGAAATAATGGCAAATTTAGCCACAAAGCAATCCGTTGAAGGCGATAAAATTCAAATTCACACACCTCTTATCAACCTCACTAAAGCCGAAATTATTCAACAAGGCCAACGTCTTGGCGTTGACTACTCAATGACCACCACTTGCTATCAGGCCAATGACAAAGGTGAGGCTTGTGGAGAATGCGATTCTTGCGTTTTACGGCGCAATGGCTTTGACCAAGCAGGCGTTGATGATCCTACGCGCTATCAATAAAATAATTCAAATTAACCTTGCAAAAGGCTCATTTGGCGATAAAATAGTAACCTTTAAAACTAATTAAGGAATATAGTCAAAATGAGCATTGAAGAAAGAGTACGTAAAGTTGTCTGCGAGCAACTAGATGTTAGTGGTGATATTGACGATAACGCTTCTTTTATCGACGACCTAGGTGCAGATTCTCTAGACACTGTTGAACTGGTTATGTCTCTTGAAGAAGAGTTTGACTGTGAAATCCCTGACGAAGAAGCAGAAAACATCACAACAGTCCAACAAGCAATTGACTACGTTAAAGCAAATACGTAATAACGACTAATAAATCCTGAAAGGCGCTTTTTTTTTAAAAAATTAAGCGCCTTTTTTTTAGCAAAAAACCAATTAAGTATCATTATGAGCAAAAGAAGAGTTGTCATTACCGGCCTTGGAATAGTTAGTCCCGTTGGAAATTCTGTTAAACAATCTTGGGATAATATTCTCAACGGCGTTTCGGGAATCGACTACCTTACTAATCTTGACACCGAAGGCCAAGTAGTTACTTTTGGTGGCTCGGTTAAAGACTTTGATATTGGCGACTACATTAGCCCAAAAGATGCAAAAAAAATGGATATTTTTATTCATTACGGTATGGCAGCTGGCATTCAGGCAATTGAAAACAGTGGCATTGAAGTTACTGATGAAAATGCTGAGCGCATTGGCGTTGCTATTGGTGCCGGCATTGGCGGACTGCACACCATTGAGAAAACATCCAACCTATTTAGAGACAAGGGCGCTAAGCGTATTTCGCCTTTCTTTGTACCCTCTTCTATCATTAATATGGTTTCCGGCAACCTCTCAATCAAGTATGGCCTCAAAGGGCCTAACTTTGCTATTGTAACTGCTTGCACAACAGGAACACACAATATTGGTGACGCCTCAAGACTTATTGAGTACGGCGATGCGGATGTGATGGTTGCTGGCGGCACGGAAATGTCAACGACCAATATTGGTCTTGGCGGTTTTGCTGCTGCAAGAGCTCTTTCAACACGTAACGAAGATCCAAAAACAGCCTCTCGACCTTGGGATGTTGATCGTGATGGTTTTGTTCTCGGTGACGGTGCTGGTGTAGTGGTTCTTGAAGAATACGAACACGCCAAAAAACGCGGCGCCAAAATTTATGCCGAAGTTACTGGTTACGGCATGAGTGGTGACGCCCATCACATGACACTACCTTCCAAAGGTGGTGAAGGTGCCGCAAGATGCATGACCAATGCGCTGAGAAATGCCTCCATTAATTCCGATCAAGTTGACTACATTAATGCTCACGGCACCTCTACACCTGCTGGCGATATTGCAGAAACTGATGCTGCTAAATTAGCACTAGGCGATCATGCCTACAACATTGTTATGAGCTCTACAAAATCAATGACAGGCCATCTATTGGGTGCAGCTGGCGGTATAGAGGCTGTCTTTACAGCTCTTGCGATACAAGATCAAGTGGCGCCCCCGACGATCAACATCTTTAACCAAGATCCGGCTTGCGATTTAGATTATGCTGCCAATGAAGCGAGAGAAATGCCAATCAATCATGCTATTTCTAATTCGTTTGGCTTTGGCGGAACGAATGGCTCAATCGTTCTATCTAAAATAGATTAACTTTTACTCTTCGAGTACTAGTATGGATGTCTGAATGACGTCTGCTTCAGCGATAAGCTCTTCAACGATATTGTAGATACGAATAGCGCCATTTTTAATACTATGGAGCGCTTCTTTTTTGTGAATGATAATCTGCCAACTTTCGTCATCCGATTCAAACTTGACAGCACCACCAATAAGTGCCAGTGCAACAATCACACCTAACAAGAATTTAATCACTTTTTGACGTGCCTGTTTCTATCATCTAGTCCGTATTTTACCCACTGTTTTACCCACCTATGTAGATATTCCTGAGGCCTTTAACAGGCCTTCAAGTTGCGGCTTTTTTCCTCTAAATTTTTGATATTGCTGCATAAAATCAAGACTGCCGCCAACTTCAAGAATACACTCTCTAAATTTTTTCGAAGTCTCTGAGCCAATGCCACCATTTTGCTGGACAAATTCATAGGCGTCTGCCGCAAGGACCTCGGCCCATTTATAGCTAAAATAACCCGCCGCATAGCCACCAGCAAAAATGTGAGAAAAAGCATTTAAAAATCGATTCTCGTCAATAATTGGCATCAATGATGTCTTCTCTCTAACCTTTTTCAGTACAGCGTTAGTGTCATCATTTGACATATGGGTATGCATATCCCAAAGAGAGAATTCGCACTGACGCAACATCTGCAATCCCGACTGAAAATTCTTTGAGGTCACTATTTTTTGATACAAATCTTCGGGCAAAGTCTCGCCTGTTTGCCAATGCGATGAGATACTCTCAACCACGCCCTTTTCGTAGCAATAGAACTCCATGTATTGACTTGGTAATTCAACACCATCCCAAGGGACGCCACTGATTCCAGCAGCACAAGGGTAAGGCACTTTGGTCAGCACATGATGCAGCGCATGGCCAAATTCATGGAATAAGGTGACAATTTCATCAAACTCAAATAATGCCGGTTTGTCGCCCGTTGGGCCGTTCAAATTGCACACCACGAAAGCTACTGGTAAGTTATCTTGGTACAAGCCTTGATAGTCAGACATCCAAGCGCCACCCCGTTTATTCTCTCTTGCGTAAGAATCTAAATATATTCGCCCAATAAGCCCATTATCATCTGCAAGTTCAAGCACTTTAACGTCGTCGTGATAAGCGGGCTCTGATACTTGCGAGACGCAAATACCATACAGTTTTTCAATGGTCGAGAAGAGCCCTTGCAAAACGCTTTCTTCAGGAAAGTATGGCGTCAAATCGGAGCGCTTATAGCCAAACTTTTGTTGCTTAAGTTTCTCTGAATAATGCATCAAATCCCAAGGCGACAATTCACATCCCGCAAACGACTTAAGCTCTTCTAATTCGCTTATTGCTTGATCCTTTGAGCGAATAACAAGCTCGTCTAAAAAGCCAACAACCTCTTCTGCTGAGCCAACCATTTTAGATTCAATGGAGAGCTCTGAATAATTCTCAAACCCTAGTAATTGTGCAAGCTCACCTCGAAGCTTTAAGATGTCACTCATCACTTGCTGGTTATCGTATTCTTTCGAGGTACAACCCACATCGGATGCTCGTGAAATATAAGCTCGGTAAATCTCCTCTCTTAAGGAAGTGCTGTTCGCATAGGTCATAACATCCATGTAAACAGGAATTTGCAAACTTAAACAGTAACCGTCTTCCGTTCTTACTTTGGCCAATTCGGTTTCAGAATAACCATCAAGCTCTTCAATTGTTACTGTCTTTTTCCACTCGTTAGTTGACTGCAATACATTTTTTGAGAATTGATTACTAAGCAAGCTTAACTCTTCTTGTATTGCCTTAAAACGATCTGAAGGCACACCCTCTAAACCAACACCAGAAAGCTCAAAACCCCGAATGGAGTCTTTAACAATATGCGATTGTTGCTCATTCAAAGGGGTATCTTGCAGCCGTTGAAAAGCATGATAAAGCGCCTTATTGGCACCAATTTCACTGTAATACCGGGAAATTAAAGGCAGTGTTTTTTCATACTCAGTGTTGAATTCTTCACTGAATACAACAGAGTTCAAATGAGAGTTAACACTCATCTTTTGACCTAACTCGTGCTCGATTTGATCTAGCGGCTCAACCACGCTTGACCAATCGCTACCTGCGCTCGCAATATTGGCTTGAGTTAAGCCTTTTTCAGTAAGTTCGGCAATGGTTTTTTCAATATCACCGACATTAAAATTTGGAGATTGATTGTTACTCATCTAATGAGACCTGGTCGAAATACAAGCTTCGTATTTTGCCAGATTAATTGAAGAGACGTTAAAGATGTGACGGCAATTATGGGGAGATAAGTGCACAAACTCTAAAACACTCAACGCGTTCATTATTAAACTAGTAGTAACCGTTAATTGCTTTGATTTCCTGAAACTCATGAATGCCAAAAGCACCGTACTCTCGACCATTACCAGATTGTTTATAGCCACCAAATGGCGTGTCATAATCCTGTGCTGCCCCGTTAATGTGCACAGTGCCAGCTTTCAATTGTCGTGCAACACGACGGGCTTTTTCGATGTCATTTGAAGATACATAGGCGCCAAGTCCAAATTCAGAGTCATTTGCAATTTTGATTGCCTCTGCCTCATCTTTAAAAGCAATCATAACCAACAGCGGTCCAAAAATCTCTTCGCGAGCAATTCTCATGTTGTTGTCCACACCGCTAAACAAAGTGGGTTTGACAAAGTACCCACGTTCAAAGCCGTTTGGCTTACCAAGCCCTCCTGCGACCAATTCTGCGCCTTCATCCACGCCAATTTGTATGTATTGCTGAATTTTTTCGTATTGATTCTGCGATATTACTGGTCCAAGATGATTGCCCTTTTCATGCGCACTATTGACCGTGTGTGCTTCTGTTGCTTTTTTGGCTATTTGAACTGCTTCATCATAAATACTCCTTTCAAGGAGCATGCGTGTTGGTGCGTCACAAGATTGTCCGGTGTTAAACATGCATTCTTCAACACCTTGGATTACCATTGCCTCTACATTAGCATCTGCAAAAATAATATTGGCAGATTTGCCGCCAAGCTCTTGCGACACCCGTTTAATTGAATTTGCCGCAGATTTTGCCACTTCTATGCCAGCCCGAGTTGAGCCGGTAAAAGACACCATATCAACCAGTGGATGAGATGTTAACTTAGATCCAATCGTCACCCCCTCACCATGGATTAAATTAAAAACACCATCTGGAAACCCTGCGTTTTCAATGCATTTGGTAAAAAGATCTGCCGATAGTGGGGTTAGCTCACTGGGTTTTAATATCACGGTGCAGCCCGCTAACAATGCCGGCACAACTTTAGAAACAATTTGATTTATTGGCCAATTCCAAGGCGTAATGAGGGCACAAACACCAATAGGCTCACGCACTATTTTCGCATTTGAGGCGGTTGTTTGCTCTAAATCCATCGTCTTAATGGCAGAAATAGTTGCTCTAGTGTGCCCAATGCCTGTATCTGCTTGAACCTGCTTTGACATATCAATGGGTGCACCCATCTCGGTAGTAATTGCATTGGCAATCTCATCATAGCGTTTTTGATATTCGGTCAAAAACACCTCCATCAAGTCTATGCGATCGCCAACACTTGTCTGCGACCAGCTATCAAAGGCCCTTTCGGCGGCGTTAACCGCCTTATCAACATCACTCTCAGATGCCAGATACACACTGCCCACCTGTTGTTCTGTTGAAGGATCAATAATTGGCGCGGTTTGCTTCGAATTTTCCGGATGACACCAGACACCATTGATGTAGAATTGTAGTGTTTTTGTGGTTTTGCTATTTATCATAAATAAGTTTAGTCAAGAAGTAAATCAGTTCTAATGCGCTCATCAGTTCTATCTGTATGGGCATCGGTCACTTTGCCATAAAGATCTTTAACGCGCTGAGGATTGCCGATAATCCCGGGTTTTTCTGTAAATGATTGTATTAATAGTAGCCTATCTGTCGTGCCTGTATTGGGCGTTACCTGGTGAAGTGAAAGCCTGCCCAAGAAAAACTGCAAATCACCCGCATTGAGATCAAGCCTTTTAACTCTTGACCTGTCGCCATTCAGTACCTTCTTTACCTCATCAAAACATTCATCGTCAGCTGCCCTAAGGCCTGGAACGTATTCAAAATAGCCACCCGACTCAGCCGCACTTAGTAAAAAAGTAATAGTAAATTCGTTGGTGTCAAAATGCCAATTAAAGGTTTGTCCTGGCTTGCAAAGATTGACAATCATATTAGATACAGGGTCGGCATAAATATGCAATTCTTTCTTGTTCAAGCAAGCAGCTAAAAAATCTCTCAGTGGCCTCCAGTAATATAAGGTGTGAGCATAAGTACCCTCAGCGAGTAAATCGGCTGTAATAAAACCATTTGATCTCTCCAAAAAAATATTTTGCGGATGCTGATCATCTTCATCAGTATTGCCCTGTGCTAAATAAACATTGCAAAGTTTTGATTTCGCATAAAAGGCCTGAGACTTTTTCTTTTCAGCCTCGCAGACCAGCGCATCCAGTCCATCATTACTTAAAAAATTAGATAACACAGCACAGCCATCTTCAGCCAAGTCAGCTTGAACAGTCTTAACTATTTCAAGATATTCGACACTTTGTGGCTGATTGATTGGATAATTTTTTAAATCAATAATGTTCTTGATGTTCATTACATTCCAGCACTTACTTAATAATCCTGTCTGCCATTAATCACCACTTCATAGCCCGACTCTTCTGGCTCGTCGTCAATCATTTCTGCAGGGAAGCCGTGACCCAAGACTTTCACTTCTGCAGCCTCTTCCAGTCTTTTGATAATATTGGGTGACAATTCACGAGAACCATAACGTCGTTCACCGTCCTTGAAAATATCGACCACTAAAGGAGCGATTTCCAGATCCAGCCCTTTGCGTTGAGCAAGCTCGTTAAATATACCTACGTCTTTAGAGACAAGATCCATGGTAAAGCTAATATCACGAGAACCATTGAGTATTACCTGTGATTCTGTTTCATGGACGAAAGAATTACCAGAGGAGGCTTTAAAGGCTTCATAAGTTACATTCATATCCATACCCATTAACTTCATTGTTGTCAACGCCTCGGCAATTGAAACCAAATTCACCGTCGCTAAATAATTTGTTGCTACTTTAAGAATAGAGGCCGACCCCAACTCTCCAGTGTGCAAGACCCTGCGACCCATGGTGGTTAATATCGGCAAAGCTTTTTCAAAAGTTTCGCGCGAGCAGCCTGCAAAAATAGATATGTTTCCAGTATCAGCCCTATGACAACCACCTGATACCGGACAATCAACCGGCATCGCACCCTTGGCCTCAACCAATGCGCCAATTCGGCGAATTTCTGCCTCATCAGTGGTGCTCATTTCTAGCCATATTTTGCCCTCACTGATACCAGCCAAAACACCATCTTCCGCCTCCATCACTTGTGAACAGACTTGGGGAGACGGTAGGCAAGTAATAATGATTTCACATTGTTCAGCTAATTCTTTGGCAGTGTTTGCACTTTTTGCACCTCGGGAGACAAAATCAGCAACAAAGTCATTGTTTAAATCTCGAACTCTAAGGTCATAACCGTTGCGCAATAAACTGCCTGCCAATTTTCCACCTGCATTACCCAAACCGATAAATCCTACTTTCATTTCATTCCCCTTTTGTTTTTTATTGTGTATTAGCGTCTGCTTAAGTGCACTCCTAAGTTTGATAAATCTTACCTTAATTTATTATGTCAATTAACATAATTATGTTGATTGACATAATTATTTTAGAATGTCAAAAAACTCTATAATAAACTAAACTGTCAATAATAATAAAATCGTGTCAAAACCTAGAAGTCAAAGTGAAAATCGCGATTACCGCAAAACCAGCTTACTGCGAGCGACAATAACCACGATTGCCTCATTCGGAGTCGAGGGCGCCACCATTGCCAAAATATGTGCTGAGGCTGGCGCCTCTAGAGGCATGAGCGCGCACTACTTTAATAGTAAAGAGGGGTTACTCACTGCGAGCTTTGCCCATATTTTTGAAGACGCTGCTGCAATTAAACAATCTATCGTTGATTCGAGCGAACTAAGTGCAATAGAGCGTATCCATTGCTGTGCTGCTGAGAGCTTTCAACCGCCAAATTTTGGCTGGGAAAACCTTGCTGCATGGCAAGCTTTCACCAGCGCCAGCACCTACACACTCGGGTTTCAAAAAGTTATTAAAACTTATAACGACAGTCTGTTTAACACCTACTTCAGCCTTTTTACTGAAGCTAATACTGGGCACTGTATGAGTGTTAGTGAAAAGCAAGCAACGCTTGGACTGCTTGCGTTACTTGATGGCTTGTGGATGAATATTGCGATGAAAAAAAATGATATCGCCGCCAAATCTGCAATTACAGCCTGTAACAGTTACATTGATGGCTGCTTTCATTAGATTTGTGCAAGCCTGTCTGACTTAATTTTCGAATTCTGCAGCCCTTGGGTGTAAATACCTATCATCTGGCGAGGTATTACCAAAAAATTTAACCAAAAAAGAGAACATGTGTTATTTTATGTCTCGGTTAACTTAGTGGCATACCAATTGACAAAAGAGGCGACGTTTGCCTCCATTAGCTTGGAGAATCGACCTTGGAGTGGGGGCGAATTTCGCAGCCCTTGTTGTTGATTCTCTAGTGCTGTAATATCCTCATCCATCGCAGCATCAAGTCGCTGGTAATAGGCTTGAGACTTCTCCTCAAAGTCTGCTAATTTCGTTGTGCTTTGTGGAAAGCAAATGCTTTGCTTAACATGGCAACGGTTAGGGTTGATTGGGTAAGCTTCATATAGCCATACCGCCTCTTTTCCTGCTGCGAATGCCATATTGGGAAAAACCCAGGTGTATCTCGCGCCCAAAGACCATGGCTCTACTAAACCATCAATCATCGGCAAGGTGCTTTGCTGCTCACTTTCTAATAGCGCACCTGTGCCCGAAGTGCGACCAAATTGACTAGCAAAATCACCGATAGTGCTGTCTTGAACCTCTGGCTTAAGATATAAGTTACCAATACTACTTGGGTGAACAAAGTCCAAATGATAGTATTCATTAAAAACATCTAAAAATGCTTTCCAGTTGCAATTCACGTCAAAATCTTGACGTCGCGTAGTTACAAGCGAATCCAGAGACCAAGGTGCATGTAACTTTTTAAAATCACCTAATTGGCGCTCCAGACTTAACGCTGTACCACCTAGAAAAGCAAACAGAAAGCCACTCATCTCTTTTAACTTATACTCGAATAGGGAATACTCTGAAAAATCGAAATGATCATTTTCTGACATTGTTTTGGCACCCTTCAAACAACCGTCAAGCGCGTATGTCCAGCCGTGAAAAGGGCAACTGATTGCCAAACACCGTCCTTCGTCTTTTAGCAATTGCGCACCTCGATGTCGACAGGTATTGGCGTAAAGTCGTAAAGTGTGCTGCTGATCTCGAATTAAAAACAACGATTGACCGCAAATTTCAAGCGTCTCATATTCTCCAACATTATGCAATCTATCGGCGCGGCCTAACCCAATCCATTGGTCGGAAAAAATGTCAGCAACTTCTTGGCTATGTATTGACTCTTCCCAGTAGCACTCAAAAGGCAAGCTTCGTCTTTCTGACAAAGCAGATTTGCAAAGATTGAGCTTGTCTATAAATTGATTTGAATGAATTAACTTATCCGTCATATTGTTAGGCTTTTTTCTCTTTACTGGCTGATTATAAACTCTGGTCAATCATCTCTTGAGTCATTTGATTGAGTTTTCTTGACGATTGATGGTGACGCGTTTGACTCTCAGGATAATCCGTATAACCCTCCTCACCACCGCCATAAAAGGACTGCCGGTGATAAATGTTCAAATTTTCGCCAGACTTAAGTCGCTTAACCAAATCTGGATTTGACAAAAACCAACGGCCAAAGGCTATCAAATCATAATTTCCATTGTTAAGAGCCTCTCTTGCACTTTTCGGGCTAAAACCGCCTGCACCTATCATCTTGCCGCTGTAAATCTGCCTATACTTTAAGTTTTGCAGAGGAGTTGATTCTATAGCACCACCTGCAGAGTCCGATAACCCGCCTACCCTTGGCTCGGTTAGCAACAAATAAGCCAATTTATACTTGTTAAGCATCCTAACAGCGTACTCGTATACCGGCTTAGGGTTTGAGTGGTGCACATCAAAGTACACTTGATTACTGTAAGGGTTCGAGGTGACTGGTGACAGTCGAACACCCAATCGATCGGCACCAACAACATCGATAAGCGCTTCTATAATTTCAAATAATAATCGACATCTATTTTGAATACTGCCGCCATAAATATCCGTTCTTTTGTTAACTCCGTCAGCCATAAATTGCTCAATTAAATAGCCATGGGCGGCATGTAATTCAACTGCATCAAATCCTGCCGATAGCGCATTTTGAGCTGCTTGTTGATAATCCTCACAGATTCGTTTTATTTCGCACTTCTCGAGCGCTCTTGGTGTAACTGCCTGCTGATTCCAGTTGTAGTCATTACCTTTTTCGTTCGAGTGACGTATCGGGGTGGCTGAAGAGCACACACTCGGTATTGGCAAACCACTATCTTTTACCAGTGGATGCTCAGCAATTTCTGGCTGCGCTACACGACCCGCATGCAACAATTGACATGCAATCAACCCGCCACGAACATGAACTGCTCTGGTTACCATCCTCCAAGCATTGGTTTGCAGCTTCGTCCATATACCTGGCACCTGCCCACCGAGATTTCGTACCGATTGATAAATTGACCATACGGGTGTCGCTTCAGGAGAAATATGAACTGCTTCACAAATAAGAAAGCCACCAGGGCTGGCTCTTTGACTATAGTAGAGCGCTGTTAGCTTGGTTGGTGCAAGTGTATTTTCATCAGCACGGATGCGTGTCATTGGCGCCAGAACAATTCTATGCTTTAAGTCAAGTGAGCCCAGTACTGTGGGTGTAAAAAGATTCATCAATAAACTGGTCTGATTATTTGTAATCCTGAATAATATGATCCGCGCCCTTTTCAGCAACCATCATCGTTGCTGCATTAATATTGCCCGAGACAATATTGGGAAACACGGATGCATCAATAACCCTTACACCTTCTAAACTATGGACTTTAAGAGAGGCATCTACGACACTATTTTTGTCATTGAGGCCAATAGCACAAGTACCACAGAGATGATAAATAGAGCCACCCTGTTCTTTAAATTGTTGCAGCAAATCTAGGTCACTTTTACCACTCAAGTCGTTGCCAGCACTGGCTGTAAAAACACCTCTAAAAGCTGCCGATTGAGAGAGTTTGGCGACAAATTTAGCGCCTTGTATAATATCAATGACATCATCATCACTCGATAGATAATTGGGTTGAATGAGTGCAGCATTGCGATAATCGCTACTTGACAAAGTGACGCTACCTCTACTGTTAGGTCTACAGGGACTGTACGAGAGCATCACCCCAGAATGCGGCAACGGCTTCACCAAGCCACGGGTATTTGGCTCGTATTGGTAAGACAACGGGTTGAAGTAAAGCTGAATATTGGGCCTAGCAGACTTTAATCTGGTGTTCACAAACCCACCCGCTTGATTCACACTAATAGACAAAGGACCACCCCTTGTCATCAAGTACTGAAACCCCAGTTTTGCTTTTTTATAAAACCCTTTAAAGTCATCATTTAAGGTTTTAACTCTTGTTTCAAATATATAACCTGAACAAACGTGATCTTGCAAGTTTTGCCCCACAGCAGGCAGATTTTTAACAATATTAATGCCCAGTTTTTTAAGCTCATCAGCCTCGCCAACACCTGATAATTGCAATAGCTTAGGCGAATCAATGGCGCCAGCTGCAAGTATCACTTCTTTGTTAGCAAAGTAGCGAATTTGTTGGTCATTTATGCTGGCACTAACGCCCACGGCTAGAGTGCCTTGAAATAAAATCTGTTTAACCTTTGCGTGAGTTCTGATCACCAAGTTTTTTCTATTTTTTGCTCTATTTAAATAAGTACTGGCGCTCGACGCGCGTCGACCATTACTAATATTGGCTTCATATGTGCCAACGCCACAAATTTCTTCGCCGTTAAAATCGTGGTTGATTTTCATACCATTTTCAACGCATGCTGAAATAAAGTTCTGGCACGTTGGGTGCGCCTCTTTTTGCATATTGGTTATGCCGATATTGCCCTCGGATGAATGATAGAGGTTGTTACCGAGTGGGTGGGACTCTATTTTTTTAAAGTAAGGCAGAACGTCATCAAAACCCCAGCCGGCTGCGCCGGCTTTTTGCCAGTCATCAAAATCCTCCCTGTGACCTCTGATATAAACCATAGCATTAATAGCGCCTGAACCACCAAGACCCCTCCCTCTTGGGGTGTAAATTTTTCTATTCAGCATTTGAGCCTGAGGCTCAGTGTAATAACAATAGTTGTACTTGGGGTGGTAATAAGTCTTGGCGAAGCCAGCCGGCAAACTGATCCATGGGCTTTTGTTACTCCCTCCATCTTCCAACAGTAAAACACTAAACTTACCGCATTCACTGAGCCGATTGGCCAGTATGCAGCCGGCTGATCCAGCACCAACAATGATGAAGTCAAATGTGTTTTGTTCAGACACCCTTTTCAAGCTCACCTCTTGCTATTGCAGGTTGTAAGGCTTAGAGTTCATTGACAAATGCAACTTGTTGCCATTATAGGGAGAATGAAAATTAACCGCATCCATATTTAGAGTAACACCCAAACCCGGCTTGCTCGATGGAATGATGTACCCCTCAACCCACTGAATAGGTTCTTGTAAAATTTGGGCATGAAAACCATCCCAGGTACCAATACTCTCTTGTATTAAAAAGTTTGGTGTTGCGCAGGATAATTGAATACTTGCAGCTGCACCAATGGGTCCGTTATAAAGGTGAGGGGCGATTTGGGCGTAATGCACCTCTGCGATAGCGGCGATTTTTTTTGCTTCTAAAATGCCACCCACTCGACCCAAATTCATTTGGAGAATTGCTGCTGCTTTATGCTTAAGTACGTCAAAAAATTCGTATTTTGTGCTTAAGCGCTCTCCAGTAGCTATAGGAATACTGGTATTTTGTGCAACCTGTGCCATCGCTTCAGCTTGGCCTGGTGGTACGGGCTCCTCAAACCACAAAGGATCAAACTGCTCAAGCCTTTTAGCTAAACGAATCGCAGAAGCAGGTGTCATTTGACCGTGAGTGCCAATTAGCAAATCACAGTCATCGCCCACAGCTTCTCGTATGCTGGCACAATAATGCTCGCAATGCGCCAATCGAGACAAAGACAAGTGATGCCCTGAATACACACTATAGTCGCCAGCAGGGTCAAATTTAAGAGCAGTAAAGCCTTTTTCTTTGTTCATTAAGGCGGACTCAACGGCGGCGTCAACATCTTCATAATCGTATTCGCCAGCTTTATTCAAAGGATAAAGGTATGTATAAGAACGAAGCTTCTCATTCACCTTTCCGCCAATTAATTCGTAGACAGGTTTGTTAGCGGATTTACCAATAATGTCCCAGCATGCCATTTCCAACCCAGAACAAACACCCATCATTGAGAGGTCGGTGCGCTGGGTAAAGCCACTGGAGTAGCACTCTCTAAAAAATCGCTCCACATGGTGCGGATCATGGTTTTTTAGATAACGATCAAAAACATCTTCGATAGCTTGTTTCATCACCGATGGATGAAAAGAGGCCGAATAAACCTCCCCAACCCCTTCAATGCCACAAACAGTTTTAAGGCTCACTATAATCCAATACATCCCTCCCATATGAGGTGGTGGCGTACTGACAATATGAACGGCTAGTGTACTGAGTTTCATAAACCCTCCAAGAGATTAAATCAGCGTCAATATTGGCTGAGTTTATATTACTTGAGGCTGCGGCACAAACTATTCTTTCTGTTGCTCTGGCACTGCCGCACTTGATCCTTTTTGATCGAAGAGTTGCCACTCTCCAGCACGGTTTAATATCGGAAAGGCGATTGCTGTGTAGTGCGAGTGCAAGCGTCTAATATCGCGCATCAAGTCGATAAACAGTGACTGTGCCACAGGGTTGGCATTTTTGCGTGCTGCTAGCGAGTTCATTTGCGTATGGAGATATTGTTGATGCATTTCAATAAAATGGTGTTCAGCACTAATCAGTGCGCGAGCGCTACTCAAATCCCAACTCATAATCAACTGGAAAGAAAGTGGTATAACCTTAAACACTAAACCCATACAAGTGTCAAGCGCCTCAAGCTCACCTGCTTTAAAAACAATCGATTGATTTTGTTTCTGTTGGATGAGTTTGACCATTGAGCGATCCAGTGTGTCACTGATGTGCTCTAAGTTTTCGATAAACATGAGTAAATCAGAACAGTGCGATCGTTCTGTATCGCTCATTTCATGAGCGTTTAATTCCAATAAGTAGTCTCTAATTTGCTCGTGAAAATCATCAATTAAATCTTCACTTTGGTGCATTTTTTTCTCAAATTTGTCCTGGTACTTAGTCAGTGCTAAGTGGAATTCTTTGAGCATATCTTCTAATAGCTCGCCCATCGTTAAAGTATCACGAACCACGTTTGATAGTGCCGTTACTGGCGCAAAATTATCATCCTTTATCAAGAATTTTGGTGAAATGGTATTCCGATCCAGCTTTTGCGGAAAAAACGCCTCTATCCATGAAATTAACGGTTTTAGAAGGCTTAAACCGACAGCCGCAACGGTAAAGTTAAAAACAAAATGGAAAACAACCAATTGAAATCCAAGTGAACCGCCCAATTCCGTAAGCAAACTGTTGAAGTAGGATACAAAGGGCACCAATGCCAAAGCGCCCACGCCGCGTAATAAAAGATTACCAAGCGGTGCAACACGCTTTGAGTTGTCATCGTTACGAAACGCATAAACAGGAATAAACGAACTGCCTATATTGGCGCCAAGCACAAATAACAAACCCGCTTCAGAAGTGAGAATGCCAGCAGAAACCAAGCCCACCAACAACAGGATCATAACAATACTGGAGTGCAATGCAAAAGTAATGACAGCAGCAAACAAAATAGCAATCAACGGTTCGGATGATAAGCTGGCAAGCATTTCCATAAAAAGAGTTGACTCTTGTAAGGGTGCTGAGATACTGCGAATCAATGTTAATGACAATAGCATTAAACCGACGCCAATCATCGCCTCAGCTAAACTAGAAAGCTTTTTATCGTAAACTTTAGATTTAATAAAAACACCAACCAAGATGAAAATTGGCCCCAGCAAGCTGAGATCAAATGACAACACAAAGGCTACCAGTGTTGTACCAACATCAGCACCCAGTAGCATTGCTAATCCAGAACGCCCCACCACACCCAAAGAGGCAGACAACAATGCAACCGCAGTGGAGCTCTGCAAAACCAAAGTAATGAGAATACCCAGCCAAAACGAACTGAGAACACCGGTAAAACGATGACTAACAAAGTAAGTCAACTTACCGCCATAGGCTTTTTTCATGCTAGCGCGCACCAAGCCCAAGCTCCATAACAAAAGAGCCACACCACTCATTAAAGCAATAAGTAGTTGAGTAACACTAGGGGAACCTTCCATATTAATTGTTATCTATTTTTTTATATAATTAAGAATGTTGATTAAGTAATTAAACGCAAATTACGCACCGAGCGCTTCTCGTTGTTTTTTCGTCCACGCTTGGCTCAATCGGTCCAAAATAATTGCCAATAACACAATTCCTGTGCCGGCAGCAAGGCCAGCGCCTGTATTGGACAAACTTAACGAATAAAAAACATCCCTACCAAGACCACCACCACCAATCATTGGTGTAATTACTTGCATTGCAAGACCCATCATCACACCCTGATTTATGCCCATCATAATACTCGGCAATGCCATTGGTAGTTGAACTTTGAGCAAACGTTGCAATCGAGTACTGCCAAACATATGTGACACCTCTGTATATGATTCCGGTATCTGAGTAATACCTAATGTTGTCATACGAATGATAGGAGGCAGCGCATAGATTACAGTTGCGATTACGGCAGAAACAATGTTGCCTCCGAAAAACATCAAAACGGGAATTAAATAAACAAAACTTGGCATCGTTTGCATCGAGTCCAATATTGGTTTCAGAATCATATTAAGTCTGGGAAAGTTAGCACAAGCAATACCGATTGGCAGGCCAATAATGATACACAGTAAGACAGAAACCATCACCGACGATAGGGTTAACATGGCAGAAATCCATAAGCCACAAGCACCAATAAAAAACAGTAAAGCGACAGTCGTTAAAGCAAAACGAAAGCCCAAAGATATCCATCCTACCAAGCCAAATACAGTAAACACAAAATACCAAGGCAAATGAGTTAAATAAATATCCAAAGGGTGCAACAGGTAAAGATAGACCACAGCTCTTAATCCTTTTGTAAAGGCAATAAAAGATGGATTAACAACCAGCCAAGCGACAGCCTCATCTACCGGCTCTCGAATTGAAAATTGCAATACCTCCGGAAAACTCCCAATTTTCACGGCATAAACATCAAACAACCAAATTGAAAGCAAAACCGTCACACTTCCTATAAAAAAAACACTGTTATTTATTTTTTGCATGATCACTTTTGCTCTAACTTGATCAAAGATGCCAACAACATGATAAACAACCCAAGCAAGTACACCGCTTAGTAAGCCAAAAAAGAAATCAATAGACTGCCAAACGGCACCGATGATTGTTTCAATAAATATTGCCACAGGATTTCGATCCCATTGTTGAGGCAACAAATAGAAGCGCTGCCCCTGACTGGGTTTTAATTTCACCTCAGTATCACCCAAGGCAATACTAATTCTATCAAAAATAATCGCCATCAATACAATGCACGAACCTGCTTCGAGAGACCAGCCTACTTTTAATCGTGTAATAGCGCCCCATACTTCGCTGCCCAAACCCTCTGCACCAATAAATGTTGCAAGCACAACCAAGCCAAGTGCCATCATTATTGTTTGGTTAATGCCCATCAAAATACTCGGCAAAGCCAGCGGTAACTGCACTTTAAATAGCATTTGCAAGCGACTTGAACCAAAGGACCGGGCGACTTCAATACTTTCTGCGGAGACTTGCCTAATGCCTAAGTTTGTCAAGCGAATGACCGGCGGTAATGCATATATCATTGTTGCCATAATAGCTGGAGGTCCACCAATCCCAAAGAAGAACACTGCTGGTATAAGGTACACAAAACTTGGCATTGTTTGCATAGTATCTAATATTGGGCGAACAACGGCCTCTAATCGATTGTTTTGAGAACACATCACACCCACAAACAGACCAATCACAACAGATAGAAATACCGCGATACTCATCAAAGCAAAAGTTTGCATGGTTGAATCCCACAAGTTAACACCGCCCCAAAATAAACAACTAAAGACTGCTAACAATGCCAATCTTAGACCTCCTATAGCAAGCGAGATCAGCATAAGCAATGCCATAATAAACAACCAGGGCGAGAGCATAAGAAAATCTTCAACTACGTATAAAACATCACGAATTTCACTCGCAATCATTCGTGTCAACCAGCGGTAGTTTTGTTTCAACCAAGATTCGCCATTATCAATCCATACACTAAAGGTAAAAGGATCAGAAATAGCTGTTGGGAAAAGGGTTTTTTCATCCAACTGACCCACCAAAAATACCGAAAACAACATCACAACCAGCACCAGCACCAGTTTGATAAATGCAGGGGATGACAAATAATTTATACGATTATTGATAGAATGTTGCATAATGTTTTTTGTTGATTCAGCCCTAAGTTTAAGAGGGTTTTTGATTTTTTTTAGACAGTCACTTTCACTTATGTTTTTGAGCGCATCGCGTGTATGGCTATCGAGCGATCAATTTCACCCAACAATTCGCCTTTTTCATCACAAACGGGTATTGCCGCATCACTGTCTGCGATCATCTCCAGTAGATCTTCAACCTTATCACCGGTGTGTGCAACAAAAGCTGCATTAGCAGCGAACGCTTGCTGTGTTTTTTTGGTTGCTGGTTGACGCATTAGCTTTCCAGCACTGAGCACTTTGTATCGAGGCACGTCCTCAGCAAATTGGCGAACATATTCGTTCTTAGGATTGGCAACAATTTCTTCAGGCGTACCGATTTGCACAATTTCGCCATCTTTCATAATCGCAATATGGTCGCCCATTTTGATTGCTTCTTGAAAATCATGGGTAATGAAAATCATGGTTTTCTTCACCACTTTTTGTATCGATAGCAGTTCATCCTGCATTTCTCGGCGAATTAATGGATCGAGCGCTGAGAATGGCTCATCAAACATCAAAATATCTGGGCTCACAGCCAATGCCCGCGCCAAGCCAACTCGCTGTTGCATGCCTCCTGAAAGCTCACGAGGAAGGTTGTGCTCCCAGCCAGACAGCCCTACCAGCTCTAAAACCTCCATCGCTTTATCGAGTCGCTCAACACGCGACATACCGCGAATCTCTAAGCCATAGGCTATATTCTCCAACACACTACGGTGCGGAAACAGACCAAAATGCTGAAACACCATGCTGATGGAGAAGCGCCTAAAGTGATTCAAATCTTTTGTCTTCATTTGGGTAATATTCTTATCACCCACAAAAAAGTTACCTGCCGTTGGCTCAATCAGTCGGGACAAACAGCGCACCAATGTTGACTTGCCACTGCCGGACAAACCCATCACAACGAATGTTTCACCTTTTTCTATCGAAAAACTAACATCCTTAACAGCAATTACATGACCCGTTTCACGTTGCACTTCTTCTCGGGTGGAGTTGGCATCCAACTGATCCATAATCTTTTGTGGATTTGGGCCAAAAATTTTCCACATATTTTTACAGCTTATTTTTTCCATAATCTTTACTTGTTATATTTAATTCGGGCCTGACACAACATCAGACCCGAAAGGTTTATCTACTTAAATAAATGAATTACAGCAACCAGTTCTTCCATTCATCCTTATTGGCATCGACCCATTCTTGAACCACTTCATCAATGTCTCTACCGTCAACGTCAACCGCCATAACTAGCGCAGATTGCTCAACATTAGACAAGTTCATATGACCCAAAAGGTAGGCCGCATCACCGTGTACAGACATAGAGGCAGGATTACCATAGTTAAAGGTTATATCTTCACCCCAACCCGATTCAGGCCACTCAACACTGCCGTATGCAGGCAGTTCGATACCAACCAAATCTAGAGCAGCATGAATCCAATGTGGCGTCCAAGCATAAAGTAAGAACGGCTCATGTCGTGCGTAAGCAGCTTGTGCTTCAGCCCATGCTGCAGCCTCTGTACCAAGCTCTACTGCGACGAAGTCAACACCAAGCAAATCTAAACGCTCTTGGTCTTTACACTCCCAACCCGCTGTTGGACAAGCAATTAAGCGACCCTTACCACCTGTTTCAATGGTGGCAAAATGTTCTTTATACTTATTTAACTGCGCGTAAGAAGACAAATCGTTAGCCACTTCATCAATGAAGTATCTTGGCACAAAATAAGTAGACGTTCCTACAACACCCACGTCACCTAGGTAGCTTACAGAGCCATCGCCACCCCATTTGGTCATCATCACTTCTTTAGAGGCAGAGTACGACGGCCAACTTTCACAAGCAAAGTCAAAATCGCCTGCTGCAATAGCCTCATAAACACCGGGACCTGAAGGCATTGAGATGGCTTTGACCTTATAGCCCAACTCCTGTTCAAGTAATATTTGTGCAATCTTACAAGTAACCGCACCACCCGTCCAATCAGGAATCGGCGATGTTAAGCGCTTGCTGTCTGCTTGAGCAGAAGTAACCATACTCATACTCAATAGTGTTGCCACTGCACCGCTGGCAATGACTTTTGTCAATGTATTAATTTTCATTGTAAATCTCCTTAATTATTAATAAAAAGTTTATTTCTATATATAATGAGACCGCCCTAGATGGCAGACCTCAATTGACTAACAGGTGTTTCTACATAAGCGCCTCCTTTAAACAAATATAGGAGAACGTTGTTATTCTTTTTAAACTGGAGATTGTGTGGCTCATTAAGCACCCTCCAGAGGTCTTTTTGCTTTACTTTGACGTTGTGAATTTTGCCAATCTGGCGCTATCCAAACACTTGCATGATTTTGCGGAAGTGATTCATTACCCAATATCGCATCCGCTAATTTCTCAGCCACCATTAAAGTGGGGCCATTAAGGTTGCCGTTTGGCGTAGTGGGAAAAATAGACGAATCCACGACTCTCAGTTGCTCAATACCCCTCACCC
>Ga0208879_1000082_pt1 | contig 94779 bp, 65 predicted proteins | sample Knorr_S15_td_Bot_FD_185605 | JGI IMG/M metagenome (GOLD analysis project Ga0208879, IMG submission 185605) | Marine microbial communities from Southern Atlantic Ocean transect - Knorr_S15_td_Bottom_ad_5009_LV_A (SPAdes) (version 2) | ecosystem: Environmental > Aquatic > Marine > Oceanic | place... | reverse complement strand
AGTCTTTTCAGGTTTGTCTAATAATTCAAAGCACATTTAAATGAGGAAGCTTAGTTTATTAACAGTATTTATTCTTACATCAATATGGGTAGCAAACTCCCAAAACGTATTATTTATTCCTCCTTTAGATACAGGAGTTTGGGTGGGAGATGTGCGGACTTTTGATTTAGAGATGTCAAATTCTACTACGGAGTTTCTTTCTGGTTTTCAAACTCCAACCTCTGGTTATAATGGTTCTTTTTTGGGGCCTACTTTATATATTCGAAAAGGAGATGAAGTTGCACTCAATGTCACAAATATGTTGGGGGAGAACACCACAACACATTGGCACGGACTACATGTTCCTGCCAATATGGATGGAGGCCCTCATCAGATGATATTGCCAGGGTCAACCTGGACGGCTAGCTTCACCATGCTTAACGAGGCATCCACATTTTGGTATCATCCACATCATAAACCTAACTTTTGGCAAGACTCTAATGGGACAGGGGGGCAAGTATTCAGAGGGCTAGCAGGGATGATGATTGTTGAGGATGAAAATAATGACACTCTTTCTATTCCAAACACTTACGGAATAGATGAAATACCACTTATTATTCAAGATAGAGCATTTGATGAAAATGGTGAATTCATTGAGTTTTTAAACCCATCATTTATAGGTAGACCCGGAGACACTGTATTAGTGAATGGTGTTGTTAGCCCAAGCCATATTACATTCGCTCAAATGATACGATTCAGAATATTGAATGCTTCTAATACAAGAACGTATTATTTGGGAATAAGCGATGACCGCAATTTTTATCAAATTGCATCGGACGGTGGCTTTTTAGAAACTCCTAATTTGTTAAATAGGCTCCGTATTAGTCCAGGAGAAAGAGTAGAGCTTGTTATTGATTTTTCTGGTGATGAAGGGCAAAGTGTCGATTTAATGAGCTTTGCATCAGAACTTAACGATATACAACCTATTGGTGTTCCTCTTATTTTGGATGATCTCGACCTTACAAACTATAGAATAATGAGTTTTGATGTTGGATCTCCAACATCAAATCCTAGTCCGGTTTACAGTTTAGCTCCTATATTGAATTCAATTCCCCTTTATAACGAATTGGATGCCGATACTATCCGTTCTTTTGTGTTGTCGAATGGCCCACCACTTAGTATTAATGGAGTTACTATGGATTTAAATGTCATCAATGAAGTGGTGCCCTTGTGGAATATGGAAGTTTGGACGATTACAAACCCCACAGGTGTAGCACATCCATTTCATATTCACGGCCAGCAATTTCAAGTATTGGAACGCTCGGATGGCCCTGTTCCTGAAAGTGAAAAGGGCTGGAAAGATGTCGTGTTTGTTCCTTTTCATATTCCTGGGCAACCACAAGCTGGTTGGGTAAGGGTTATCAAACGATTTGATGATTTTTCAGACAGCAATAATCCCTACATGTATCACTGCCATATTTTGGAGCATGAAGATAATGGAATGATGGGACAATTTACTGTTGTTGATAATGAAGAGGTCGTTGCGTCTAATATTGAAGAATTAAAGTTAATGACTTACAATGTTGGATCTACGAATTGGATAACAACTCGCGATTCTGTTATTGCAAGAATCCAGATGAATAACCCCGATGTTATTGCTCTCCACGAGGCGGGTCAAAATCGAAGGCCATTTATAGAAGCAAGTCTTTCAGAATATCAAATGTTACAAACCTTTGGAGGGAATCCAAATATGTCGGCAACACATATTTTTTATGATCCTACTGATCTAGTGGTAGTAGATAGTGGAATGGTACAAGTAGAAACATATGAAGGTTATCCAGGTCAAAATAGGTATATAAATTGGGCTAGGTTTAGTGTCTTATCTAATGGTGATCAGTTTGTTTATTATGCTACTCATTTTGTTTCCACAATTGGAGGGGGAAACACAGATTCTGCTATTGTCGGTCAATATAGAAACGCAATTGCTATAATAGATTTAATGATCGAACATCAAGAATGGGAATCGTCTTATGTAATAGGCGGAGACCTTAATGCGAATATTAATACTGATGTTATTCAATATTTGTTAGGTCAAAATTCTCTTGATTTTGATGGTCTATCACATACAAATCCTATAGAGTTATTTGATAGTTGGGACATCGCTAACCCTAACATTGCTAAACCTACGACCTTAAGTATTGGTCTGAGTAATACTGCAATCGATTGGCTATTGGTTAGTGGGGATTTAGATATTACTCATTCTATAATTGATAATCTAGGTGTGAACGCAGATGGTATTGCTCCTTCAGATCATTATCCTGTGATCGCAACTATTGCAAGTGCCTTAACATCAGAAGTTTCTGAACAAACATTAGTTTTTTTTGATGGGTGGAATATGATCTCGACTTATATGAGTGCTGAGAATATGGGTGTAGACTTGCTTTTTAGTTCTTTAGTCGATAGTATTATTATTATCAAAGACAATGTTGGAGCTGCCTATTTACCTGATTGGAGTTTTAATGGAATAGGGGATTTAGAGGTAGGTCAGGGTTATCAATTGAAAATTGTAGGTGACCACGATTTGGTTATTTCTGGTGTAAATGCTCTTCCTGAAGAAAACCCAGTTCAATTGAATGAAGGTTGGAATTTGATTGGGTATTTACCATTATTGTCTAGGAGTACTGAAGACGTATTGAATGATATAATTGAAGTTATGATAATATTGAAAGATAATGTAGGTAATGTGGTATTGCCAGATTTTGATTATGATAGTGTTGTTGAATTAGTTCCAGGACAAGGATATCAGATTAAAATGACAGACGAATCTACATTGTTGTATAACCCAAATGATCCATGAAATAAAAGCCCCCGAGAATCGGAGGCTTTTATTATGCTTAAAAATCATAGCGCAGATTGAGAATTGGTAGTGGGATAAATTGTGCGGCATCGATGGAACCCGCAGTCGAAAAAATACTTTCCATTTGAAAGTCATCTATAGATAGGATTGGGACTGAAATGCCCCAAGCCCAAATCAATTTTACACTCAGATTTTGTTCTTTAGTCCAGGAAAAATGAAGCATCCAATCATCGCCTAACACTTTCCCTAAAGTTCCTGAATAGCGCTTTCTGGAGTTCCCATCATCTGCATAGCTTTTACTGAAACCTGTGACGATAGCAGGAAGTCCTGCTGATATGTGCCAGTATACATTTTCCTTTATTTCTGTTTCGTAATTCAAGGATACTAAGTTAGGCCCATGTATAGAAAGGATTCCAGCATCGATAGACCACTGGCCTTGAGCGATTGTTTGATTGCTTATTAAAAGTAGGCTGATGATTGCTATTAGAGATTTCATAAGATTTAACTTCACTCTAAGTTACAAAAAAAAGCAGCCTCAATTGAGGCTGCTTTTTAGCATTCGAAATAAATCACTTGATTATTCTATCGGATGCTGAAATAAATTCAGCATGACGATTAGTCAAAACAATATTTATTCTCTTTAATCAGTTTTTTAGCAATTAATCTACGGTGTTCCTTAAGGTTTGTTGGTTGTGCTTTGGTAAAGCGTTTCAAGCCCATAAGCAACATCTTTTGTTCATCACCTTCAGCAATCGCAAACAAGGCTTCTTTACCATTCTTACGAATTTCTTCTACAGAGTGGTGTAAGAAGTTGATACACATCGATACTTTCTCTTCGTGCTTTTCTCTACCATTTTTAGCGATTAACTTTTCCGTTTTTAATAAAGCAGATTCAAGCATGTATACCTCAATAATCATATCCGATATATTCATCATTACCTCTTGCTCCAATGCTAGTTTATCGCCTAGTTTTTGTGCTGCAGTTCCTGCAACCATCAAAATAGATTTCTTAAGATTTTTAAGCACCTTCTTTTCTTCTGCAAAAAGTTCTGTTGAAGGTGTGTCACAGGAAGGAATGCTCATCAACTCTTTGGCTACTGCTTTTGCTGGACCAAATAAATCAATTTCTCCCGTTATTCCTTTTTTCAAAATCATCTTTACAAGCAGCAAACGGTTAATCTCATTTGTACCTTCGTAAATACGCGAAATACGTGCATCTCTATAACAGGCTTCTACTTCCGATTCTGCAGAGAATCCCATTCCACCATATATCTGTACGGCTTCGTCGGATACATATTTCACCACTTCAGAACCAAATACTTTGAGGATTGCACATTCGATAGAATATTCTTCAACGCCTTTTAGTTTGGCGTCCTGTGTCGATAAACCGTCAGCTTCTAATCGTGCAATATGATCTTCAATATTTTGTCCAGCTCTATAATTACCCGCATCTGCAACATAGGTTTTGGTAGCCATTTCGGCAAGCTTATATTGTATCGCACCAAAAGAGGCGATAGGCGTGTTAAATTGTTTGCGCTCGTTGGCATAATTCACACTATATCCAATCACAACTTTTGAGGCTCCTGTTGTGGCGGCACTCAATTTTATACGTCCAACGTTTAAGGCATTCATGGCGATTTTAAATCCATCGCCACGCTCACCCAACATCGCCGATTTAGGCACCTTTACATTATTGTAAAATACTTGTCGTGTTGAAGAGGAGCGGATTCCCAATTTTGCCTCTTCAGGGTTTAAAGTCAATCCTTCAACTTTGTTTTTTTCGAATACAAATCCGGTAATATTTTTATCTTCTCCAATACGAGCAAAAACAATAAATACTTCAGCAAAACCCGCGTTGGAAATCCATATTTTTTGCCCCGTAATTTCGTAGTGCTCACCATCGGCTGTTAAAACAGCTTTTGTAGTTCCAGAGTTGGCATCAGATCCTGCATTAGGTTCTGTTAGGTTATAACAAGCAATCCATTCACCAGATGCTAGTTTTGGTAGGTAGTGTAGTTTTTGCTCTTCGCTACCGTAAAGTAAAATGGGCAAGGTTCCAATACCGGTATGTGCTCCAAAGGCAGTAGCCAAAGAGGCACACATATTTGAGAATTCTTCACAGATTAACATTCCAGTATTAAAGCCCATTCCTAGGCCTTCATATTTTTCAGGAACGTTTACGCCTAATAATCCAAGCTCACCTGCTTTGCGCATCAAGCTTTCTACTAAGGCGTAATCTTTTTCTTCGAAGCGCATTAAATTAGGTTTTACCTCACGAGCAATAAACTCCTGACATGCTGCAACCATCATATTTTGCTCCTCACCAAATTCTTCTCTGATGAATACTTCCTTAGCGTCTGTATCTTTTACGATGAATTCTCCCCCTTTTAAGTATGTCATTTTGATAATTATTAATTGATAATTACTAATTGTTAATTATTTTAACAACTCATAAACCCCAGCAGCTCCTTGTCCCGTTCCCACACACATGGTAACCATTCCGTAGCGTTGCTTTCTTCTTCTCATTTCGTTGAATAACTGTACCGAAAGTTTTGCTCCTGTACATCCTAGTGGATGACCTAAAGCAATTGCACCTCCGTTTACATTCACGATGCTTGGATCTAAGCCCAGCTCATTCATAACAGCAACCGACTGCGAGGCAAAGGCTTCGTTCAGTTCAAATTGCTGAATATCTTGGAGTTTTAAACCTGCTTTTTCAATGGCTTTTGGAGCTGCATACACAGGTCCCATTCCCATCACTTTAGGTTCTAGTCCTGCAACATGATAGCTTAATAATTGAGCCACAGGTTCGAGGTTTAGTTCTTTCACCATCTTTTCTGACATCACCATCACAAAGGCAGCCCCATCAGAAGTTTGTGAAGAATTCCCAGCAGTAACCGATCCACCTGCAGCAAACACAGGTCGAAGCCTTGCTAATGCATCCATATTTGTTCCTCTACGAGGTCCTTCGTCAGTATCAACTGTAAATTTGCGAACTTGTCTTTTTTCGTCTTGATCTAAGAAGATTTCTTCCACTTCAATAGGGACGATGTCATCTTTAAATAAACCAGTATCGATGGCGTTTAAAGCTTTATTGTGCGACTTAAAGGCAAATTCATCTTGCATTTCTCTGCTCACATTATACCTACGTGCTACTTCCTCTGCGGTGTTTCCCATCCCCCAATACCAACTTGGGTTCTTTGCAGAAACATCTGCATTTGGAACAACTCTCCAACCTCCAAATGGGATTGGCGACATGGTTTCTACTCCACCAGCAATTATACAATCGGCCATTCCAGCATTAATTTTTGCTGAAGCTAAAGCGATAGTTTCTATTCCCGAAGAGCAATAACGATTCACCGTCATGCCCGGAACTTTCTCAGTATTTAATCCCATTAAGGAAATCATCCTACCAATATTCAATCCTTGTTCAGCTTCTGGAGTTGCATTTCCAACAATTACATCATCAATTCGATTGATATCTAATTCTGGAATGGCATCAACTAAATGTTTTACGGTAGCTGCCGCCAATTCGTCGGGGCGCGTAAAGCGAAAAATCCCTCTTGGAGCTTTTCCGACAGCTGTTCTAAATCCTTTTACTATATATGCTTTCATCTTGATGGTCTTAGTTGCGTAATGGTTTTCCTTTCTTCAACATATGCTCAATGCGCTCTAGTGTTTTGCGTTCACCTGTAAGCGATAAGAAGGCTTCTCTTTCGAGGTCGAGTAAGTATTGTTCACTCACTAGAGTAGGTGAGGAGAGGTCTCCACCAGCGATTACATAACCGAGTTTTTCAGACATCAATTTCTCGTGTTCGGTAATGAAACCAGAATGATGCATAGCGTCAGCGCCTACGAGGAAGGAACCTAGAATTTGCTTTCCAAGAACTTTAATTTTCTTTTCGTTCGATGGAGCTCTATAGCCTTTGTCGGCTAAACCAATTACGGCAGCTTTTGCATCAGCTATCAAACGTTTTTTATTAATAGAAATAGCATCAACACCTTTTCTTAAAAGACCAAGGTCCATTGCTTCGTGTGCCGAAGTAGAAACTTTAGCCATTCCAATATTCAAGTACATATCTCTTACCAAAGGGGTTTCGATATCTCCCTTATTGAAAAGCTCTGATGCGCGTAAGGCAATCTCTTTGGAGCCACCACCACCAGGAATTAATCCGACACCCATTTCTACTAATCCCATATAGGTTTCAGCAGCAGCTTGAGTCATATCGGCGTGCATGGCAATTTCGCATCCACCACCTAAGGTCATTCCATGAGGGGCAACCACAACAGGGATGTTTGAATAGCGTATTTTTTGTGTAGTCTGTTGGAAGGCACGAACCGCAAAATCCAACTCGTCGTAGTCTTGCTCAATAGCCATCATAAAGATCATGGCAAGGTTTGCACCTACCGAGAAATTTTGTGCTTGATTGGCAATGACCAATCCTTTATAGTTTTCCTCCGTTAAATCGATGGCATGTTGAATGGCTTGCAAAGTGTCGCCACCCACAGAATTCATTTTTGAATGAAATTCTAAGTTCACCACATCGTCACCTAAATCAATTAAAGAGGCTACATCGCTTTTCCAAATCGTATTGGCTTTTTTGCGAACGTATAAATTGATGAGCGCATCTTGGTTAGGAAGTGCTTTAAATAGCTTTTCCTCTTTGTCGAAATACTTTTGTGAGCTTCCTTCAATCTTATAGAATGAATCCACTCCATTATCCAACATTTCTTTAACCCAAGGAGCGATGTCTTTTCCAAGTTCAATTGCTTTGTCATAAGCCGCTTGAGCTCCTATAGCATCCCAAATTTCGAAAGGACCTAATTCCCATCCAAAACCAGCTCTCATAGCTTGGTCTATGCGGTACGATTCATCTGAAATTTCTGGAATACGGTGCGAAACATAAGAGAAGATATCGCTAAACATTTCTCGGTAGAAATCTCCAGCCTCTCCTTTACTATTGTATAAGAAAGCGATTCGTGTTCTTAAATCTTCAATTTCTTTTGCTTGAGCGATTGCTTCAAATTTAACGCGCTCTTGCGTTTTGTATTCAAGACTATTCAAGTCTAGAGATAATATGACCTTTTTGCCATTTTCATCTTTGGTCTTCTTGTAAAAACCTTGCTTGGTTTTATCACCCAACCATTTATTGTCAATTAGCGATTGAACGTATTTCGGTAGTTTGAAATCCTCACGGGCTTCGTCGTTTGGACAGTTTTCATATAAGCCATTGGCTACGTGTACCAAAGTATCTAATCCAACTACATCACAAGTTCTAAAAGTAGCCGATTTCGGACGACCGATAATAGGACCTGTTAATTTATCGATAGCCTCAACAGATAATCCCCTTCTTTCTGCTAAATGGAAAAGTGATAATATCCCTGCAACCCCAACACGGTTGGCGATAAAGGCAGGCGTGTCTTTACACAGTACTGTTGTCTTTCCGAGATGACGATCGCCAAATTCCATTAAGAAATCAACGATGTCTTGATTTGTATGTGGAGTAGGGATGATTTCTAAAAGCTCCAAATAGCGTGGAGGGTTAAAGAAATGCGTTCCTAAGAAATGAGATTTAAAATCTTCGCTTCTATCTTCCAACATCATGTGAATTGGAATTCCAGAAGTGTTACTCGAAACGATACTTCCTTCTTTCCTAAGCCGCTCTATTTTTTCAAATACTTGCTTTTTGATGTCTAATCGCTCCACCACCACTTCGATGATCCAATCTGCATCGCCAATCTTTTCGAAATCATCAGTCAGGTTTCCCGTTTGGATTCGGTTGATGAAATCCTTTTTATATAAAGAAGCGGGTTTCGATTTTAGAGTAGCTTTTAGCGCATCTGTCACAATGCGGTTTTTCACCTTTGGATGCCCTAAGCTCAAGCCAGCATTTTCTTCTGCTGTATTTAATGAGAAGGGTGCAATGTCAAGAAGTAGTACTTCTAGTCCAATATTTGCCATATGACAGGCAATGCGAGAACCCATGATTCCCGAACCTACCACAGCTACTTTCTGTATCGTTTGTTTAGTTTTCATGCTTCAATTCTTCTATTGATTCGTCTACTGCATTCATTACCTTATAGAAGGTGTCTAAGTCTTCTTTACTAATTTTTTCGAAAACTCTTTCGTTAAATATTTTTACATTTTCGGAAGCTATTTTCCGAAAGTCAATTCCTTTCTTAGTCAAGAATAGATGTACTTTTCTTTTGTCTTTCGGGTCTATCTTTTTACGAATCAATCCTCGATCTAACATTCCCTTTAAGGTGCGGGTTAAACTACGAGACTCCATACCCATTTTAGGTCCTAGCTGCGTAGAAAGAGTTCCTGTCTTTTCGATGTTTAATATGGCGAATGCCGTAGAGGTAGTAGCTTGATGATTTTTTGCGCGGTCGTTGTATAGTCTTGAGATGCTGTGCCAGGCCCATCGAATGCGAAAATCTATGATGTGTTTCTTGTTAATCATAATTCTGGAATTTTAGTAATCCAAAAGTACGAAATAAAAGTATGCAAGCATAATGAATGGCTAACTATTTGGCGTGCATACTTTTTTTAGAGGGGCTGAGTTGTAAGTTGTAAATTGGGAGGGATAGTATAAGGACTGATGAGTCGATTAAGTCTTTTGAATTAAAACATATCACTCAAAACTCAAAACAAAAAAAAGCGCCTCTCGGCGCTTTTTTTAATTGTAAATCTCTTTATACTCTTTCTGGTATTTAGCCAGAACAGGTTTTCGTTTGAGCTTGAGGGTAGCAGTTAGTTCGCCACCTTCAATAGTCCATGTTTCTTTCATGATAACGAACTTTTTAACTTGCTCGTAAGGTGCGAAATGTTCGTTGTAGTGAGCAATTTCTTCTTGATACTTTTTGAGTACTTTAGGATGCTCAGTCATTTTAGCATCTGTACTATAATCTATATCATGATGTTTACACCAGATTTTTAAGGATTCAAATGCTGGAACAATAAAGGCCCCTGGCATTTTCTCACCTTCACCTATAACCATCACTTGTTCTACTAATCGAGATTCTTTGTATTTGTTTTCCATAACTTGAGGAGCAATGTATTTACCACCGGAAGTTTTGAAGATTTCTTTTTTACGGTCGGTAATTTTTAGGTATACATTATCCACCATTTTACCGATATCGCCAGTAGCGAACCAGCCATCTTTATCGATCACTTCAGCTGTTAAGTCTGGTTTGTTATAATAGCCCATCATTACGTTGGCTCCTCTACACAAGATTTCGCCATCGTCTCTAAATTTCACTTCTACACCCTTCATTACCTTACCTACAGTTCCATAGCATTTGCCTCCGGGTTCGGTGTTGTTTACTGAAATTACGGGTGATGTTTCTGAAAGACCATAACCTTCATAAATAGGTATTTTTGCAGCAGTAAATACTCGTGCTAATCTTGGTTGCAGCGCAGCTGCACCCGAAAAGATGTATTTCATGTTGCCACCTAATGCTTCTCTCCATTTATTGAAAATTAATTTATTGGCAATTTTTAGTTGGAATTCATAGCACCAACCATTTTTACCATCTAGTTCGTGACGAAGACCTAAATCGAGAGCCCAAAAGAAAAGGGCCTTTTTAATTCCTGTTAAGTCTGATCCTTTAGCAACAATCTTATCGAAAACCTTTTCCAGTAAACGAGGAACGGTAGGCATAATAGTAGGGTTTACTTCTTTTAAATTTTCACCAATTTGCTCGATGCTTTCTGCGTAGTACACAGAAGTTCCTTTGTATAAGTAGTAGTATTCAACAACTCTTTCGAATACATGACAAAGTGGTAGGAAGCTAATGGCTCTATCTGTTTCGTTAAGAGGAAGAGCATCTTGAAGTCCTACTAATTGTGAGAATAAATTGTCGTGAGATAACATTACACCTTTAGGATTTCCTGTAGTTCCCGAAGTATAGATTAGTGTGAATAAATCAGAAGATTTCACTTCTAATTGATTGGCTTTCATTTTTGAGGCTTGTGGATTTGCCATTCCCTCTTCGATGATTTCGTGCCAATCTTTTGCACCTTCAATTTCATCGAAGCTATAAATAGCTTCAAGTGTTTCCACTTTATCGATAAGCATGTGAACTTTGTCGAAAATATCTTCAGAACCCACAAAAAGAATTTTCACTCCTGCGTCGTTTAAAATATACTCGTAGTCGGCAGTTGTAATATTTGGGTAGATAGGCACGTTTATCGCTCCTATCTTATTAATCCCCATATCACCTATATTCCATTCAGGGCGGTTTGCAGATACGATAGATATTTTATCACCTCTTTCGATGCCTAAATTTAATAGTCCATAGCCAAAATAGTCCGTAATGTTTACGTATTCTTCAGCGGAATAGGTACGCCAAATACCATCTTCTTTACCAGCTAAAACATCTTTTTTGTTGAATTTTTGTCGGGTATATTCCGCCAATTCAAAAATTCGTGTGGGTTTTAAATTCATAGTTGAAATCTATGTTATTACAAGTTGTGTTTCCAAATCTACTAAAAATACCCGTAAATCAATTCCTGAATTCGAAATGGATGAAGAAAAATGAATAAAAATTTATGCTTATCCGTAAGATAACCAGATATTGTAAGACTCTTATATTTTGAAGATTGTTACACAGAGCTAACAGAGAAAAAAAGGAGATTCCTAGAGGAAATAAGATGTCGTTTCTGACATTTCTTCTTTTAGTGAAGGAAATGTAAAAAATGAGTGTTTTCAAAATGCTATTTGAGCCTGCCTGTCGGCAGACAGGATTCCGACCGTAGGAAGGAATTGTTTCATTTTGTTAGCCATTTTTAAGTTTTAGGAGCTTAAAAAGAAGACAAGTCTTGACTTTTTTGGTTCGTTTTGCGTCAAGGCAAAAATGAACAAGCAGGTAGGGAGCCTTAAATTTACTATCTCAAATATTTGACAGATACCCTTTTGTTACATACTGTAATTAACGGATAAACACTATTCTTTAATCCCAGTTTACATTTATATCCTAAATTCAGCATATTGTAATTAACAGATAAGCATATAATATTATTGTTGAAATGCTTTTGAAAACTTACATTTGATGAAATTTGATAATGTCTCAAAACCCACACATGCTTGATACACCTATAGAATTCCTTAAAGGAGTTGGGCCTCATCGTGCCGAGACTTTACAGAAGGAGCTTCATGTTTTTCGCTACCGCGATTTGCTGGAGCTTTATCCTTTCCGTTATATCGATAAAACTCGTTTTCACAAGATTTCTCAATTACAAGCCGATTTGGCGGATGTTCAAATTGTCGGGAAAATTGTTCGAATAAAAGAAGAAGGTGTCGCTCGGAAAAAACGATTAAAAGCTATTTTTCAAGATGAGACTTCCTCTATGGAATTGGTGTGGTTTAAAGGGGCTTCGTGGGTAAAGAAATCTCTTAAGGTTGGAGAGGAGCTTGTAGTTTTTGGGAAACCAACTTTGTATAATGGCACATTCAGTATTTCGCATCCCGAAATAGAATCCTTAGAAGCACATAAAAAGTCTTTGGTAACTGCCATGCAGGGGGTTTATCCTTCAACAGAAAATTTAGGCGCTAAATCGTTACACTCTAAAGGAATCGCAAAGTTAGTTCACGAATTATTAGAGCAAGTAGCAGCTTATATTCCAGAAACATTATCGATAGAAATAAGAAAAGAGTACAAGCTTATTTCTAAGAAAGAAGCAATGTTAAATATACATTTCCCAAAGTCAGAAACGTTATTAGCACAAGCACATCGCAGATTGAAATTTGAAGAATTTTTCTTTATTCAATTGGCAATGTTAAAACTGAAACAGCATAAAAAAGAAACGTATTTATCCTATCCATTTACTAAGGTTGGAGCGTATTTTAATGAGTTTTATACTAAACAGTTGCCTTTTGAATTAACCGGAGCTCAAAAACGAGTGTTGAAAGAAATTCGTATTGATGTAGCTTCTGGGAAACAGATGAATCGTTTAGTGCAGGGAGATGTTGGTTCTGGAAAAACAATCGTTGCTTTAATGGCAATGCTTATAGCTAAGGATAATGGTTTCCAAGCTTGCTTAATGGCACCAACAGAAATTTTAGCCAATCAGCATTTCCAAGGTTTGAAAGAAATGGTTGAAGCGGTAGGGATGACAATGGCTTTGCTTACGGGTTCTACAAAAGTAGCTAGACGAAGAGAAATTCATGCAGATTTAGAATCGGGTGAATTGGATATTTTAGTAGGAACTCATGCTTTGTTAGAAGATAAGGTTCAGTACAAAAACTTAGGTTTAGCCATCATCGATGAGCAGCACCGTTTTGGGGTTTCGCAACGCTCAAAAATGTGGAAGAAGAATAGTAGACCCCCACATGTTTTAGTAATGACAGCGACGCCTATTCCACGCACCTTGGCAATGGCAGTATATGGCGATTTAGATATTTCGCTAATCGATGAATTACCTCCCGGTAGAAAGCCCATTACTACCTTTCACAAAACGGATGCCCACCGCTTATCTATGTTTCACTTCTTAAAACAAGAAATTGATAAAGGGAGACAGATTTATATTGTTTATCCATTAATTGAAGAAAGTAAGAAGTTAGATTACAAAGATTTGATGGATGGTTACGAAGGTATTTGTAGGCATTTTCCACGTCCACAATTTCAAGTTTCTGTTGTTCATGGTAGAATGAAAGCCGAAGATAAAGAAGCCGAAATGGCGCGTTTTGTGAAAGGTGAAACAAATATAATGGTGGCGACTACCGTAATTGAAGTGGGGGTAAATGTTCCTAATGCATCAGTAATGGTGGTAGAAAGTGCTGAGCGTTTTGGCTTGTCTCAGTTGCACCAGCTCAGAGGTAGAGTTGGGCGTGGTGGCGAGCAGTCTTATTGCATTTTGATGAGTGATAATAAATTGAGTCCAGATGCGAAGTTTAGACTCAAGACTATGGTGGCGACTCAGAATGGCTTTGAGATAGCCGATGCTGATTTGAAATTGCGGGGTCCTGGAGATATTATGGGTACCCGACAGAGTGGGGTTTTAGATTTAAAGATTGGTGATATTTTAAAGGACTCAAAAATTCTGCAATATGCCCGCAAAATAGCCATCGAAGTACTCGAAAAAGACCCAAGCTTAAGTAGTGATGAAAATCGCCCTATCAACAAGGAGTATATGCGTGCGCATCACAATAAAATACAGTGGAGTAATATTTCCTAGTCTTTGGTATGTGGTCTGTAGTCGGTGGTTTTTAGTTTGTTACATTTTCAAATCATCACATTTTCAAATCATCACATTTCACTTTCCCAAATTGATTATTAGCTCAATGATTTCTGGCAAGAGACTTTGAGGTATAAGTATGAGCAAACCCTATCAATTTTGTATGTTTGTGAGTTAATAAGACAAAATAATCTATGGTAAAGATTAGGAAACAGGAAGCATTAGATTTTCATTCTGAAGGAAGACCTGGGAAGATTGAAGTTGTGCCTACTAAAAGCACAAACTCGCAGAGAGACTTATCACTAGCTTACTCGCCAGGTGTGGCTGAGCCATGTTTGAAGATTGCCGAAAATAAAGAAGACGTTTATAAATATACTGCCAAAGGTAATTTGGTAGCCGTAATTTCTAATGGTACTGCCGTTTTAGGATTAGGTGATATTGGGCCAGAAGCTTCAAAGCCAGTAATGGAAGGGAAGGGCTTACTCTTTAAAATTTATGCCGATATCGATGTATTCGATATTGAGATGGATGTTACTGATGTAGATTCTTTTGTAAAGACGGTGAAGGCTATTGCTCCAACTTTTGGAGGGATAAACCTCGAAGATATCAAGGCACCTGAGTGTTTTGAAATTGAGCGTCGTTTAAAAGAGGAGTTGAATATTCCTGTGATGCACGACGATCAACACGGAACGGCAATTATTTCTGCTGCTGCTTTATTGAATGCTCTGGAGATTGTTGAGAAGAATATAGCGGATGTGAAGATTGTGATAAATGGTGCAGGTGCTGCGGCCATTTCTTGTACCCAATTGTATATTTCTTTAGGTGCTCGTCACGAAAATATAGTGATGTGTGATAGTAAAGGCGTTATCCGTTCTGATAGAGATAATTTAATAGGATATAAATTGGAATTTGCAACTTCAAGAGATTTAACTAGTCTTGGAGATGCAATGAACGATGCAGACGTGTTTATCGGTTTATCTAAAGGAAATGTGGTGAGCCCTGAGATGGTAAAGTCTATGGCTGAGAAGCCTATTGTTTTTGCTATGGCTAATCCTACTCCAGAGATTTCTTACGCCAAAGCTGTGGCTTCAAGAAAAGATATCATCTTTGCTACAGGACGTTCCGATTATCCTAATCAGGTGAATAACGTTTTAGGATTCCCTTATATTTTTAGAGGTGCCCTTGATGTTAGAGCAACAAAGATTAACGAGGAGATGAAAATCGCCGCGGTAAAAGCCATTGCAGATCTAACAAAAGAATTGGTTCCCGAAGAGGTAAATATCACTTATGGTGAAACAAATATCACCTTTGGACCTGACTATATTATTCCAAAGCCAAACGATCCACGATTGATTTCGAGTGTAGCTCCTGCAGTAGCAAAAGCCGCTATAGAATCAGGCGTGGCTACAGCTACAATTACCGATTGGGATCGCTATAAAGTATCCTTGAATAAGAGAATTGGTCGCGATAACAAGCTCTTGCGCAATGTAACCACTCGTGCAAAGTTGAACCCTAAGCGCGTTGTGTTTGCTGAGGCCGATCATTACAATGTCTTAAAGGCGGCTCAGATTATCAAAGACGAAGCTATTGGGGAGCCAATTTTATTGGGTAGAATAGATAAGATTGAAGCGCTTATTGAAGAACATGGCTTTGACTTTGAAGGCGTAAATATCATCGACCCTAAGGCAGATGATATGCTAGAAAAGCTCAATGTTTATGGTGATGTTTTGTGGAATAAGCGCTGTAGAGATGGCTATTCGCAATACGAAGCTCGAAAAATTATGCGCGAGCGTAATTATTTTGGTGCTATGATGGTGGAGCTAGGTGATGCTGATGCTATGATTTCTGGTTTCTCCAGAAATTATCCTGAAACGATTCGTCCAGCACTCCAAATTGTGGGTACTGCCGAAGGGGTGAAAAAGGTTGCAGGACTTTACGTGATTATGACTCCTAATGGGCCGGTATTTATTGCAGATACTACCATCAACATAAATCCAAATGCAGAGCAATTAGCAGATATAGCTGAGCTTACTGCCGATTCGGTGCTTCGAATGGGAATAAAACCTAATATGGCTATGTTGTCCTATTCAAACTTTGGCTCTACGCGAGATGTGAATTCTAAGAAAGTTAGAGAAGCGGTAAATATTCTTCACAAACGCCGACCAGATTTAACTGTTGATGGTGAGGTGCAGGCGAATTTCGCCATGAATAAAGAGGCTTTTGCAGAGAAGTTCCCTTTCTCGGATTTAGCAAATAAGCAGGTAAACGTAATGATTTTCCCGACTTTAGAATCGGGGAATATTGCTTATAAATTGCTACAAGAATTGGCTGGTTTCGAAACTATCGGACCAATTTTAGTGGGAATGAAAAAGACCATTCACATTCTTCAATTGGGCGCAAGTGTGAAAGAAATTGTGAATATGACGACATTGGCTGTAGCCGATGCGCATAATAAAATAGCTAAATAATGATTACTCATATCCAGGGTAGATTAGTTGAGTTGAATCCTGCTTATGCTGTTATCGAGTGTAATGGTGTGGGCTATATGCTGAATATTTCGTTGAATACCTATTCTAAATTAGGCGATTCCGAATCTTGCAAATTATATTCACATTTAGCGGTAAAAGAAGATTCTCATACACTATATGGTTTTTACGATCAGTTAGAGCGCAAGATATTCAGAATGCTCATTTCTGTTTCTGGGGTTGGCGCTTCAACGGCAAGAGTGATTTTGTCGTCGATGTTACCCGAGGAAATTCGCAATGCTATTGTGAATGAAGATGCCGATTTGATAAAGACAGTGAAAGGGATAGGAGCGAAAACGGCTCAGCGCATTATTTTGGACCTAAAAGACAAAATGCTCAAAGCATTTGACGATATAGAAATTACGATAAAATCGGGCAATAGAAATCGAGAAGAAGCGTTATCAGCACTAGAAGTTCTAGGCTTCCCTACGAAGGCGGTACATAAAATGATTGATAAATTGTTGGCGACTGATCAGCAGATGAAAGTTGAAGAACTAGTAAAACAAGCCCTAAAGCAATTGTAAGTGAGGCCCTATTCAACTACGATAAAGATAATTTTTACGCTTTGTATTTCACTCTTTGGAGTAAATACTATGCAGGCACAAGACGATAGCTTAGCCTTGCCATACCCCCAGCTATTATTTGGTAATCCCACCAATTTCCAGCAAAACATCTCCTATGATGTAGATGCTGGCGAATTCTCCATTCAGGATAGAGTGGGTGATTATATTTTGTTGCGCCCACCGATGTATATGTCGGCGCGAGATTTCCAAGAATGGATGTTTAACAAACAATTACAAGACTATTGGAAGCAGAAAGTTCAAAACCCACTTGCTGATTTAGGGATCGGTATGAAGCCGAAAATGCAAGTTGGTGGTGAGGCTTTTAATCGTTTGTTTGGTGGGAACACCGTTGATATACGACCTCAAGGTTCTGCAGAGCTCACCTTTTCAGGTGTTGCTAATGTGAATGATAATCCTTCACTTTCTGAACAACAGCGTAAGCAGTCGAATTTTAAATTCGATGAGAGTATTCAGATGAATGTGATAGGGAAAATTGGCACGAAGCTGGCCCTTAGAACGAATTATGATACCCAGCGTACCTTCGATTTTGAGAATCAGATGAAACTCGAGTATACGGGTGATGAAGATCAAATAGTTAAGAAGATTGAATTAGGAAATGTGAGTCTGCCTCTGAATGGTTCGCTAATCACAGGTACTCAAAGTTTATTCGGTATCAAAGCTCAGTTTCAGTTTGGTAGAGCAACTTTTACAGCTGTGTTTTCAGAACAGAAGTCTGAGACTAGTTCCATTAGAGTGGAAGGTGGGGCACAGACTTCAGAGTTTGAATTCCTTGCCGATAATTATGAGGCCAACAAACATTTCTTCTTATCGCAATACTTCTACGAATACTACGATCAGGCTTTGAGTCAGATGCCAATAGTAACTTCGAATGTTAATATTAACAAGATTGAAGTTTGGGTAACCAACAAAATTAGCGAGACCAATAATGTTCGAAATATTGCCTCTTTCATGGATTTGGGGGAGAATATGCAGTATGTGTATAATACTGGAAATGTTAGTCAAGGAACTACTAATTTATTCAGCCCTACCAATACGAATAACAGTTTAGAGCCAGGAAATTTAGTTAGTATATTTCCGAATATTCGAAACATTAATCAAGTTACGAGTTCTATGATGGGCTCTGGTTTTGAGCAAGCAGTAGATTTCGAAAAAATTGAAAATGCACGAAAATTAAGTGCTACCGAATTTAGTTTGGATTCGCGTCTTGGTTTCATCTCTTTGAATCAGGCATTGAACTCGGATGAAGTTTTAGCAGTTGCGTTCCAATATACTATTGATGGAGTTCCTTATCAGGTTGGGGAATTTTCTAGCGATCTTGCTTCTCCGGATGTATTACTCCTTAAATTACTAAAGAGTACTACAACCAATGTAGAGCTACCGCTTTGGCATTTGATGATGAAGAATGTTTATTCATTAGGTGCTTATCAGCTGAATCAAGAAGATTTTGACCTTCAGGTGTATTATCAAGATGATGAGTCGGGAGTGCCCTTGCCATATATTCCAGAGTCGGGAATTTCTAGTCAGATCATCATTCAGTTGTTGAACCTCGATAATTTGAATAATAACAACGACCCTGGAGCAAATGGCTATTTTGATTTTCTACCAAACTTAACGGTGAACACTTCGAGTGGTCGAGTATATTTCCCTGCTACAGAGCCCTTTGGTTCTTATATGAGGGCAAAGTTTTATGAGCTTGGATTGAGTGCCGAACTGGCCAATAAATACGTTTTCGAGGCATTGTATGATTCAACTAAAACTGCGGCTTCGCAGATTGCCGAGTTGAATAAATATTTAATCAAAGGGCAATACAAATCCTCTTCGAGTTCTGAAATTCCTTTGAATGCCATTTCCATTCCACAGGGATCAGTAACAGTTACAGCCGATGGTACTCCATTGGAAGAGAACATTCACTTTACCGTGGATTATAATTTAGGGAGAGTGAAAATTATCGATGAAGGCCTCCTGAATTCGGGGGCGCAAATTGATATTCAAATGGAAAATAATTCGGCCTATTCTATGACAACCAAAAGTTATATGGGATTGCATGCCGATTATAAGTTTAGTGAAGATTTATTGCTTGGAGCAACGATTTTGAGATTGTCTGAAAAACCACAAACTCAAAAGGTTAATATTGGTGATGAGCCGATTTCTAATACGATATGGGGTTTTGATGCTAGTTATAGAAAGGAGTCTCAGTTTTTAACCACCTTGATTGACAAACTTCCATTAATTGAAACGAAGGAAAAATCGAATTTCACTTTTACGGGTGAATTTGCGCAGTTTGTTCCTGGGCATCCAAAAGCCATAAATGTAGATGCAACGGGTACAGCTTATGTAGATGATTTTGAAAATACACAAACTCCTATTGATCTTCGATCTGCAGGTGCTTGGTATTTGGCAAGTACCCCTCAAGACCCTAGCATGTTCCCCGAAGCTACTTTAACCAATGACCTTAGCTATGGATACAACCGTTCTCTCTTGTCTTGGTATTTCATCGATCCAATATTCCAACGTCAATCGGCTTATACACCAAATCATATTTCGGAGAGTGATCGTAAACAACATTATGTTCGCGAAATTTCTATCAACGAAATTTTTCCAGACAAGGATATTCCCAATGGGCAACCCACTCGTTTAAGAACCTTCGATTTAGCTTATTACCCTTCCCAAAGAGGTCCTTATAATTACGATGTTGAAGCTTCGGAAAACTCCGCAGGTATCAATACCGATGGGGAGTTAAATGCGCCTGAAAACCGTTGGGCAGGGATTATGCGCAAGGTTGAAACCAATGACTTTGAGGCGGCAAATATAGAGTTTATAGAATTCTGGCTGATGGATCCCTTCTTAGAAGATCAAGAGGATTTGGGTGGTGATTTTTACATCAACTTAGGGAATATTTCAGAAGATATTTTGAAGGATTCTCGAAAGAGTTTTGAGAATGGTTTGTCAATTGATGGTTCAGATGATAATATCGATACTACCGCTTGGGGTAGAGTTCCTTCTGTGCAGTCCTTGGTAAATGCTTTTAGTTCTGATCCGAGTGCCAGAGCTAATCAGGATGTAGGTTTGGATGGTTTAGACGATGCTTTCGAACGTACATTTGTACCTTTTAATTCTCCTCAAACACAATCTTATTTAGAGCGTATTAGCAATTTCCATGGCGATGGCTCACAGGCTTTTATCATAGCTAATAATGACCCTTCGGGAGATAATTATCACTACTATCAAGGTTCCGATTACGATTCTCAACAAAAATCAATCCTTGGGCGTTATATGCGCTATAATGGCTTGGATGGAAATTCACCAACTTCTGAGCAGTCGCCGGAGTCATATCCTACTTCAGCTACCAGTTTGCCGAATATTGAGGATATAAATGGTGATCAAACACTAAGTGAAACAGAAGCCTTTTACCAATATAAGATTAGTCTACGTCCTCAGGATTTACAAGTGGTAGGACAGAATTATATTACTTCCTTTATCGATAATGTGGGACCTAATAATAATTCGCGGTGGATTCAATTTAAGGTACCTATTCGTAGTTATGATAAAAAGGTTGGGACGATACCTGATTTTAAGTCTATTCGCTTTATGCGACTCTTCATGAAAGAGTTTGACAATCCTGTAGTCCTACGTTTTGCTGCATTAAACTTAGTGCGTGGAGAATGGCGCAGGTATTTATATGATTTAGACAATCCGGGAGCTACCGAAGAAGATGTCGTGGATTTTGATATTTCGGTTGTAAACCTTGAGGAGAATGCGCGCAGAGAGCCTATTAATTATGTGCTTCCTCCGGGTATCGATAGAGAGCAATTCTTTGGCTCTACTACTTTGCAGCAGCAAAATGAGCAGTCGATGGTGCTGCGAGTTTGTAATCTTAACAATGGAGAAGCACGCGCGGCATATAAAAATGTTACCATGGATATGCGAACCTATAATCGATTGAAATTCTTCGTTCACGCCGAGGAGAAGGACCCATCGATGCCATTGTTAGATGGTGATCTTACTGTGTTTATGCGTATTGGTAGCGATTACACCTCTAACTATTACGAATACGAAGTACCCCTAGTAACTACAGATTGGGGCGATTCAGATCCGGAAGCTATTTGGCCTAAAGCAAATAGGTTTGATATTGCTTTTGATGATTTACAAGAGGCTAAGTCTCGAAGAAATAAAGATATCCGAAATGGTGTTGCTGGAGTGGCAATATCAGATCGAGCTTCTTATTTGGTCAATGGTAAGCGCGTAACCGTTATCGGTAGCCCAAATGTTGGGAATGTAAAAACCATCATGATTGGTATCCGAAACCCTGAATTCGATTCTGAATTCAATCCAGATGATGATGGAGAGGTGAAATGTGGTGAGATTTGGATTAATGAATTGCGACTGACCGATTTTGACGAGCGTGGTGGATGGGCAGCTAAAGCTCAGATGAAAGCTCGTTTGGCAGATTTAGGTTCGGTTACCCTTTCTGGGAATATGAGTACCGTTGGTTTCGGTGGACTTCCGCAGAGTGTTACCGAGCGAAATAAGGAAGAAACACAACAATATAATTTCACCTCTAATTTTGACTTAGGAAAATTATTCCCTGAAGATGCAAAAGTGAAAATCCCATTATTTGTGGGTATTTCTGAGCAAATTCAAAATCCTCAGTTCAATCCAATGGATCCAGATATTGAGCTAGAAGCAGCCTTGGCAGCCGAAGCTACGGATGCCGACAGGGATACTTTGCGTCGTGTAGTTCAGGATTATACCAAGCGTAGAAGTATTAACCTGACTAATATCCGAAAGGAACGTGGTGCTAGTGCTGGGGCCAGAAACTCGAAGTCAAAAGGTGGCGATAAATCCCGTTCGGGAGGTGGCCGTGGAGGAGCTAATAAAGCCAAGCTTTACGATATTGAGAACTTTAGCTTGAGTTATTCCTTTAATGAGGTATTTAACAGAAATATTAATACCGAGTTTAGCCTCATGCAAGAGCATGATGGGGGAATTGGTTATAATTATAATAGTAGCCCAAAAAATTACAAACCATTTAATAAGGTGAAGTTTTTGAAAAAGTCTAAGTATCTGAGGCTCATCAAAGATTTCAATTTCTATTTACTACCAAAACGATTGTCGGCAAGAACCGATTTCCACAAGTCTTATACAGAGACTAAAATGCGGAATATCGCCAGCTTGAATTCGGTGAACCCTATCAATATTGTAGAGCCCGACACCATGTTTAACAAGCTCTTTACCCTCAATCAAAATTATACCCTTAAGTATGATTTAACCAGAGGGATAAAGATGAACTTCTCTTCGAACTCGCGCTCTATTATTGATGAGCCCGAAGGGCGAATCGACTCGGAAACCAAGCGCAGTGCTTTGCGCGATAGCATCTTAACTTTTGGTAGACTGACAAGTTATCACCATCAGTATGATATTCGCTATACGGTGCCTATTAATAAATTTCCTATTACCGATTGGATGTCGGTTTCCTTGAATTACGATGGAACTTACGATTGGACTGCTGGCTCGCAGGCAGTAGTAAATGACTCCATCAATTTGGGGAATGTCATTCAAAATACCAATAAGAAACGTATTAACGCTCAGTTCAACATGACGAGCCTCTACAATAAAGTTCCTTATTTTAAGAAAGTAAACTCTAGTGGTTCTCGAGGTGGTAGAGGATCAGGTAGTCGAGGGTCTAAAGCTTCAAAACGAGGTGGTAAATCAGAAGAAAAGGAAAAAGATAAAAAGGATTCCAAAGACGGAAAAGACGAGGAGTCTGACGAGAAAGAAGAAGAGGAGGAGGAAGAAAAAGAATACAAATTCTTTGAGCATCTTACCCGTGGACTATTGGCACTGAAAAATGTAACCATTAGTTATGATGAAACAAATGGGACGATGATTCCTGGTTTCATACCTCAGGTTGGTGTATTAGGAATGAGCGATGCCTTTAATAGTTCATCGGCTCCTGGTTGGGGCTTCATATTTGGTGAACAAACAACTACTGCTGGTTTGAACCAATTTGCTCAAAATGGTTGGATAACCAAAGATAGCCTCTTGAATCAAATGTTTACGCAACAATATAGTTCTCGAATGAATCTTCGTGCTACCATTGAGCCGATTAAAAAAATGCGCATTACCATGACGGCACAGCGCAACGAATCGACCAATATTGCTCAATACTATAGGAATGTTGGTGAATATGATTTACCAGACTTCCAGACTCAAAATAAAAACGAAAATGGAAGTTTTAGCATGTCTTTCCTAGCGATTAAAACTTCCTTTAGGCCGATGGAAATTGATAGGTCGCAAACCTTCGATGAGTTTTTGGGAATGCGCTTAGTGATGGCTCGTAGAGTAGCCCAATCAAATGGAGTTCCTTTTGATGCTAATACTTCAGCTTATCCCGAAGGTTTTGGTTCTAACTCCCAGGAGGTATTAATTCCAGCATTTTTGGCTGCCTACTCTGGTACTGATGCGAATAGTCAGACTTTAAGTAAATTCCCGAAAATACCGATGCCGAACTGGAATATGAAGTACGATGGTTTGACAAATATTCCATGGGTGGCAGAGCGTTTCACCAAGGTTTCTATTTCTCATGGTTATTCTTGTACCTATTCGGTAAATTCCTTCCAGTCTAATTTATTATTCGATGGTTTGATGGACCCTTTTACAGGTTCAAATGATCCGGATGACCCATTTTATATGCCAGATAACTTTGATGTGAATGGTGATTATTTGACCGCACAACAGATTGACAACGTAAATATTAGTGAGCAATTTAGTCCACTTATCAAGGTGGATATAACGATGAAGAATAGTTTGACTACTCGCATCGAGTTTTCGAAAGATCGATCCATGGCGCTTAGCTTGAACGATAATAAAATTACCGAGCAGGCTGGTAAATCATTTACATTGGGTATTGGTTACCGAATTGATGATTTCCAATTTAGGGTGTCTACCGCTAAAGGAAATAAAACCTATTCTTCGAATTTGGATTTAAATGTAGATGTTACCATCAGGAATAATAAATCGGCTATTCGTAAAATTGAAGAGAATTCGCATCAGCCTATTGGTGGAAACACCAATATCTCGATTAAAACCACTGCCGATTACGTTTTGAGTGATCGTGTAAACCTACAACTGTTCTACGATCGTGTAGTTACCAAATACGAGGTGGCAAATTCCTACGACCAGATCAGTTCGAATTTTGGTGTGAAACTGCGCTTTTCATTTGGTAGTTAGTAAATACTAATTTCCTTAAAATAGCAGTTATCACCTATGGAATGGTACGGTATTTGCTAGATAAGATGCTTGTATAACGAACAAAACTATTTAAAATGAAAAAACTTTTTAACTTTTTAGCTGTAGCTCTTTTAGCTTCAGGTACTGCATTTGCTCAGTTGCCTGCAGGTTCTACGGCGCCAGATTTTACCATCACAGATATCGATGGTACAACTCACAATCTTTATGATATTCTTGATCAAGGTACTCCCGTAGTACTTGATTTATTCGCCGTTTGGTGTGGTCCATGTTGGAGTTATGCTGAATCGGGAATTATGGAAGATGTAAATGCTCTTTACGGTCCTGAAGGAACGAATGAAGTATTTATGATGGCTGTTGAAGCTGACGCTAGTACTCCTGAGAGTTCTTTAATGGGTGGGGGAAACTCTATCGGCGATTGGACTAGCTTAATTGACTATGCTTTAGCAGATGACCCTGAAGGGGCTATTGCTGATGGATATGCTTTGGCTTATTATCCAACTATTTACCTAATTTGCCCTGACAGAACAGTTACTGAAATTGGACAATTGAGTAGTACAGACGCTTATTATGCTGAAATTTCTGCTTGTCCAGTTGTTATCGAAGGATTAAACGCAAGTGTTTCTTCTTACGACGGTGAATTAGTTGCTTGTGGTGGTGAAAAAATTGAGCCTATCGTTACAATTCAAAATGTAGGTACTGAATCATTTACTGCTTGTACAATTAACACCCTTGTTGGTGGTCAAGTTGTAGCTACATACGAGTGGACTGGGTCATTAGAGACTTTCGGTACTGAACAAGTTACTTTAGCTGAATTGTCTGCTGGAATTACTGATGTAACTTTTGAAGTTGTATTAGCTGGCGATTTGAACTCTGATGATGATAACTTGTCTGTTACTCTTTCTTCTGCTATTGAAGCACATGCATCTATCCAAGTTGAGTTGATGACTGATGGTTACCCTGAAGAAGTAAACTGGACAATTACTGATGCTAATGGCAGTGTAGTTGCTAATGGTGGAGGTTTTACTGGTGCTACAACTTCTTATACTCAAGAACTTTCTTTAGCTGAAGGATGTTATACATTCGAAATTACTGATGACTACGGTGATGGTCTTTACGGATGGGGTCAAGTAGAAGATGGTTTCATAGAGCTAGTAGATGGTAATGGAACGCAAATTTTCTTCGCAACTGGTGATTTCGGTGATGCTGCTTCTGGTGGTTTCGAAGTAACTCACGGTGTTGGTATCGAAGAAGTATTGGCTAACGAGCTTGCAATCTTCCCGAACCCTGCTTCTAGCCATGCATCAATTGCATTGAACTTAGTGGAAGCTAACGCAGTTTCTATTGAGATTGTTAATACACTTGGTCAGAAAGTATTCGCTTCTGTTGCTAACTACGCTGCAGGTGCAACTACTATTGCTCTACCAGTAGAGAACTTTACAACTGGTTTGTACTATGTGAACATCAGAATTGCTAATGAATTGACAACTGAAAAGTTGAACATCATCAAGTAATTTTTTGAAATACATTATTGAAAAAGGCTCCGTAGATACGGAGCCTTTTTTTTGTAAATTTGCTTTGGTATACTTTTTGACTTTATTCCCCTAAACAACATTACCATGAAAAAACATTTACTCATAATTTGCTCAGTATTCAGCTTAGGATTGGCAGCTCAGTCTCTTTCAGTTCACACAGAAGAGTACTATTATAATGAAGCTGGAACAGAAGGTTTAGCCGAAATTGAAGTGGAGAATTTGACTACTCAAGATTTGGAGGTTATTGTTACGAGAAGTCAGCAAGATGGCACAGTAATGAATTATATGTGTTGGGCAGTTTGTCATATTCCAAATGTTGATGTTTCTTCAGCTTTTGCTGTTCCCGCAAATACAACGATTGATAATTTCTCAGGTCATATTTTATCAATGCCTGAAGAAGCTGATATTACGATTAACTACTGTTTTTCTGTAGTTGGTAACCCAACAGACAAAACTTGTGTGGATGTACATTATACATCTTCATCAGTTTATATAGGATTGGAGGAAGAATTGGACAACAATTTCTTTATCTTCCCTAATCCTGCTCAAGATAAGTTGAATATCAACTTTGAAGGTTCTAACTATGCTGACTTCGTATTATACGATATGTTAGGGAATACTATTGCTCGAGAAAGAGTGTGTTCATCACAAAATCATTCTATCGATTTAAGCTCTTTTGAATCGGGAATTTACTTCTATTCATTGTTTGAAGAAGGGAAAACTGTCGAGGTTCAGAAACTGATAATTGCACATTAAGCAAAACGATATAATTTAGAGCCCCGAAGATTCGGGGCTTTTTTTATGCTCGAAACAATCTTTTTCGTGGACAATCCGTACTTTTGTCCATTCGCAAAACCATATCACCATGAAGGTATCATATAGCTGGATCAAAGATTATTTAAAAGTAGACTTAAACGCCGAAGATTGCGCTAAAGTTTTAACCGACACCGGCCTCGAAGTTGAGGGCGTACAAGAGGTTGAAAGTGTGAAAGGTGGGCTCAAAGGATTGCTCGTAGGTGAGGTGCTTACTTGTGAGCAACATCCAAATGCCGATCGTTTGCGCAAGACTACTGTTGACGTTGGTGCCGAGGTTTTAGAAATCGTTTGTGGTGCTCCCAACGTTGCTGTTGGTCAAAAAGTGGTGGTGGCTACCGTAGGTGCTGTTTTATATGATGATAAGGGAGAGTCTTTTATGATTAAGAAAGGAAAGATTCGCGGTGAAGTTTCTCTAGGAATGATTTGTGGTTCTGATGAGATTGGAATGGGTGGCGATCACTCGGGTATCATGGTGCTCGAAAATGGTGTGAAAGCTGGAACTCAAGCTTGCGAATATTTTAACCTGGAAACAGATACCGTTTTTGAAATTGGATTAACACCAAATCGCTCCGATGCTATGGGGCATATTGGTGTAGCCTTAGATCTTAGAGCAGGATTAGTTGCTCAAGGTCAGAATATCGATTTAAACAAACCTTCCATCGAGGCCTTCAAAGTTGATAATAACAACTTGAGCATCGAAGTGAGCGTTGAAGATACTGAGGCTTGTCCTCGTTATGCTGGACTTACGATTTCGGATATTGAAGTTAAGGAGTCGCCAGAATGGTTACGCCGTCGATTAGAAGTTATTGGTTTGACTCCGATTAATAATGTGGTGGATTGTACCAATTACGTATTGCACGAAACAGGGAACCCATTACATGCATTTGATGCAGCTGAGATAAAAGGAAATAAAATCCTCGTTAAGAAATTAGCTCAAGATACAGCCTTTACGAGTTTAGATGAGCAGGAGCGCAAATTGCACGCCGATGATTTGATGATTTGTAATGCCGAAGAACCGATGTGTATTGCCGGTGTGTTTGGTGGTTTAAAATCGGGAGTTAGCGAATCAACAAAAGCTATTTTCTTGGAAGCAGCTTTCTTTAATCCTGTTTCAGTTCGTAAAACTGCTAAGCGTCATGCTTTAAATACCGATGCTTCTTTCCGTTTTGAACGCTCTGTAGATCCAAATAATGTGATTTGGGCTTTAAAACGTGCTGCACTTTTAATTCAGGAAGTGGCAGGAGGGAATATCAGTTCGGATGTAATTGATATTTATCCAACACCGATAGAAAATTGTACAGTTGATTTCTCTTATGAGCATTGCGATCGCCTAATTGGTGATACCATCGAAAGAGCGACAATCAAAAATATTTTGGAGAGTCTGGAGATTGAAGTGCTCGAAGAAAATGCCGAAGGGTTGAAATTATCGGTTCCTCCTTACCGTTCCGATGTGCAAAGAGAGGTGGATGTAATCGAAGAAGTTCTTCGTATTTACGGTTATAATAATGTGAAGATGACGGGCCGTATTAATGCTTCGCTTTCGAATGCTATTAAGCCCAATCCACATAAACTACAAGAAAAGGTTTCCGACTTGCTTACCGCTAAGGGTTTTCACGAGGGAATGTGTAACTCTTTAACAAAAGCTTGCTATACCGAAGGCTTAGAATCTTTCAAAGAGGAAACTCAAGTGAAGTTGTTGAACCCATTGAGTCAAGATTTAAATGTAATGCGCCAGAGTTTAATTTTTGGTGGATTAGAAAGCTTGGCATACAATATCAACCGCAAGGTGTCGAACGTACTCTTATACGAATTCGGAAAAGTGTACAACCGCTTTGGCGACGACTTTGTAGAAGATCGTCGTATGGCACTATGGATGACTGGAACAAAACAAGATGAGGCATGGAATGCTAAGGCTGTGAAAATTGACTTCTTCCACATGAGAGGAATGGTGGAGAAGCTTCTTCAAAAGTTAGGTTTAAACTCTGGGGTGGCTTTAAGCGAATTGCAAAACGACCTTATTTCTGAAGGCTTGACCTATAAAATCAGAAAGAAGAAAGTGGTGGAGATGGGATTGGTTCGCAAGTCTATCTTAAAAGGTTTCGGAATTAAGCAAGAGGTGTTTTATGCCGACATCAACTGGGATGCTATCCTTGAGATGATGAAAGGTCAAAAGACTTCTTATAAAGAGGTTTCTAAATTCCCTGCTGTTCGCCGTGATTTAGCTTTATTATTAGACAAACAAGTAAGCTTTGCCGAATTGGAAAACATTGCTTTGCGTACCGATAAGCAATTGTTGAAAAAGGTGAGCTTATTTGATGTTTACCAAGGGGATAATCTTCCAGAAGGGAAGAAGTCTTATGCTTTGAGTTTCTTGTTTAGAGATGACGAAAAGACCTTAACGGATAAAGTAATCGATAAGGCTATTCTTAAGATATTTAAGTCCTACGAGCATCAGCTAAAAGCAGAACTTCGCGACGGGACCTTATAGCCGACAGCTATTACTACCTGTATATTTTATAGTCGATAGAAGTCTTCGTTTTCTCGATAGTCATGGTGTCAGAATGATAAGAGAGAATGAATTCTACTGAATAAGGTTTGCAGCTAGGTTCAAGTACAAATTCAATTAAGCCAGATACTTCAAAGTCTTCTTCGGTTAGTAGCTTTATATTTTGTTTGTATACCGTGTTCTCCCGAACAAACCGTACAGGAACATTTATATAAGGATCGTTTTCTTCTACTGACTTGGGTATTTCTAAAAGGCGCTCATCTATAATTAGATGCCTGCTATCCAAAATAGAAATCTGAAAAGGACCATAAAATTCATCTTCTGAAAATGGCGATACCACATAAGCTCCAGAATCTAATTCAAGGGAAGTAGAAAAACTGTACAGCTCCCCATCTACTTTATCAATTTGTAGCTCTATGTTAAATGAGCCTTCAGGTAGTTGCGCTTCTTCGTTTTTAACCGTGGCAAAAGTCTCCTTTACTTGCTTGGTTTTTGTGCCACAAGAAAAGCTCATTAATAGGAAGAAAAAGGCGACTGTTTTGTTCATTTTATAGACCCTGTTAATCCACTGAATTTCATTTTACCGAAAACTAGGATTATATAATTTCTGTCACTAAAAAGCGTAAAACAAAGATGTAGCTTCGATTAAGATTTCCACCTCGTTTCTCTCCACTCTTTTTGTTCTTCTGTAGAGAGGAATGTCCAGGCTACAATTCGGCTAGATTTGTTTCCTGTTCCCATGGGGATGGTTTTGACCTGAACGGCTTTCATTTCTTCTAAAATCTTAGCAACCTTTTTAATATTAGATTTTTTTGAAACTAAAGTTGAAAACCAAAAACAGCTCTTAGGTCTCAGTTTACTTTCTCTAATCATATCCTCAAGAAATTGTATTTCTCCTCCCTCACATATCAGTTCATTACTAATCCCAGCAAAGTTGAGCTCTGGAGTTTTTACTGTTGCTCCCGATAGATTCTTTATTTTTCTTCGAGTTCCTTTTTCAGCCTCTTCAGGCGATGCATGAAAAGGAGGGTTACAGATCGTTAGATCTACTTTATCTTCTTTGGCTAGTATGCCTCGGAAAATGTTTTTTGGTCTTTTCTGTAATTTACATTCAACCTTATCTTTCAGTGCTAAATTAGCATTGATGATGCTTTTTGCTGATGCAATAGATTCGGCATTTATATCCGTTCCAATAAATTTCCACTGGTATTCTGTCACCCCAATAATAGGGTAGATGCAACTAGCTCCAGTACCAATATCAAGACAGGTGATTTTATCGCCTAAGGGAATTCTACCAAAATTGCTTCCGCCTAATAAATCGGCAATATGATGAATGTAGTCTGCTCTTCCTGGTATGGGAGGGCATAAGTTTTCGTCAGGGAAGTCCCAGCTCTCAATACCGTAATAGTGGTTTAGGATTGCTTTGTTTAAAAGTTTTACTGCTTGTGGATCAGAAAAATCGACTGAGTCATCGCCAAATTTATTTGGCTTTACATAAGCCTTCAATTCTGGATTAGCGATTATAAGTGCACTCAAATCATAACGTTCTCTGTTCTTGTTTCGAGAATGTAATCTTGACTTTTCTTGTTGTTTCTTTTCTGATGACATGATGTATGTAGACTCAATTGTTTTTAACCCTAAAATTCTTAAGGACGCATAACGGTTTGATAAGAGGAACTGTTCCTTTTATATATTAATCTCTTAATAGAAGAATTCTATGCTTTCCTTACAAACTCAGATTTCAATTTCAAAGACCCAAAGCCATCAATTCTACAACTGATATTATGGTCGCCATCTGTTAAGCGTATGTTCTTCACTTTCGTCCCTGCTTTTATGGGTGCTGGAGCTCCTTTTACAGGTAAATTTTTGATTACGATAACGGTATCACCACTTAGCAGTGGGTTGTTGTTAGAGTCTAAAACTTTTAAACCATCTGCTTCCTCTTCTTCTTTCTTCGCCAGTTCAGGATTCCATTCGTGGCTACATTCTGGGCAAGCAAATAATTCTCTTCCAGTTGAATATCCATAAGGTGATTCACAAACTGGGCAGGCTTTCATTTCATCTGACATATCGTAATGCTTTTGTGTAATTGTCTTTAATTGGGATGCTATGCCTTTAGTTACAGTATAGCTGTTTTTTTGTCGAGTCAAAGATATAAAATCTATGCCTCACTAACTTCCTCACCGAACTTAAGTCCTAGTTTATTACGGATAAATGAAGTTGCTCCGTAGAGTAGCGGTGTATCGATAAATGCGCAAAGCATTTTAAAGAGCCAGCCGTCAATAATAAATTGGAAAATGTCTGAGGCAGGTTTTACACCAATAAACAGCACCCCAACTACGAGTGTGGTGTCTACCAACTGAGAGAAAATAGTAGAGAAGTTATTGCGTAACCAAAGGTGTTTTCCTTGGGTTTTCTTTTTCCAAAAATGGTAGATGCGCACATCAATAAGCTGCGCACAAAGATAAGCGGTCATCGAAGCAAAAATAACCCTCCACGAATTCCCAAAGACCTTGTTAAAAGTAGCCTCGTCAACTGGGGAGCCTTCAATAGCTGTAAATTGCTGTGCTAATAAGAGTACGCCTAAAACAAATATGGAAGCCCCAAAGCCAGCCCAAACAATACGATTGGTTTTCTTCTTGCCATAAATCTCAGAGAGAATATCAGTAATCAAAAAGGTAATCGGGTAGGGCAGTACTCCTGCAGAAATTACAAAAGTCTTAAAGCCTAAGTCTACTTCAATAAACTTATTGGCAATTAGGTTGCACACTACCAAAGCCGCGATGAATATCGCAGCTAAGTAGAGGTATATATTTCTGGCTTTTGCTGTGGGCATTGTGGTTATGAATTCTCTTCGACAGGCTCAGAGTGACAAAATGTGTTAATATTCACCATTCACCATTTACGTCGTCTGTCTCACGAATTAGTCAATCACAAACTGATAAGGCATTCTCGCTTGAACCCCTTTTAAGTGCGTGAGGTCGTTAAGAGTTTTGTAGTATTTGTATTGATCACCTAACTGATACTTCATCCAGGAAGTTTGCACTCCATCTCCCAATTCTTTTAAGAGTTCTTGAAGAGGGTCTTTTTGTACAGGCAATTCATAGATGCGATAGTCTTCGAGTTCAGCTAAGGCAGCAGCACCTTCAATGGCTTTTTCTAAACCACCGTATTCATCAATCAGATTGATGTCCATAGCATTCGTGCCACTCCAAACTCTCCCTTGCCCAATAGCATCAACATTTTCTTGGCTCATATTACGCCCTTCAGCAACTTTGGAAGTAAAGGTGTGGTATATTTCCACCACTCCTTCGTGGATGATATTATACTCTTCTTCGGTAAGCGGTCGGGTAGTAGTTCCTAAATCAGCAAACTTATTTGTTTTCACCTGATCGAAAGTAAGACCTAGCTTTTCGGTGTACAATTCTTCGAAGCTCATCAAGATTCCGAAAACACCTATCGATCCGGTGATGGTATTTTCAGAGGCATAAATTTTATCGGCAGCGCAAGCAATATAGTAACCTCCGGAAGCGGCAACATCACCCATGGAAACTACTACGGGTTTCTCCGCTTTCGCCAGAGTCATCTCTCTCCAAATAACATCAGAAGCTAATGCACTCCCGCCAGGCGAGTTTACACGCAAGACAATAGCTTTTACTTTTTTATCTAAACGAGCTTTGCGAATAGCCTTAGAAATGCGTTCGGACCCAATAACTGTTTCACTTCCTTCACCACTACGGATTTCTCCTTGAGCGTAGATGACAGCAATCTTCTCTTTCTTGAATTTGTCACGCGCATTTTCGTTTTTTACGCGATTGTACTTTTTTAGGCTGATAAATTCAACATCTTTATAATCCTCTTCTGCCATTAAATTGGCTAAGTGATCTTGTAGTTGGTCTTTGTAAAATAAACTATCTATAAGGCCTAATTCAAGAGCATCTTTAGGTGTTCTGATAGCAAAGTTGTCGACAATCTTGTTTAAGCCTTCGGGAGATAATTCTCTATCATGTGCAATATCTGCTAGGAGCTGCTCCCAAATAGAACCCATAAAAGTTTCTACTTGTTCGCGGTTGGCATCACTCATCTCAGTTAGCATAAATGGTTCTACAGCCGACTTAAATTTCCCGTGACGGATGATTTGCGGTTCCACCCCAATTTTCTTTAAAGCATCGGTATAGAAAGTTACAGTGCTGTTTAAACCTTTAAGCTCCATAGCTCCCTCAGGGTAAATGCTAATATTGTTGGCTACCGAAGCTAAATAGTATGCTCTTTGGGTGTAGATTTCTGAATAAGCAGTGATGAATTTCCCCGATTCTTTAAAATCGATTAAAGCATTTCTAATTTCTTGTATGCTTGCAAAGCCAGCGCTTAGAAAGCCCATTTCTAGGTAGATTCCTTTAATGTGCTCGTCGTTTTTAGCTTTCTTGATATTTGCTAAAATATCGTTTAGACCAATGGCGCTAACATTATTTCCAAAAAGTTCCCCAAACACATCGAAGGGTGTTTTCTCCACTCGGTCCTGAATGGAGCCACTCAGTTCTAATCGTAATATATGTGCTTTGTCAAGTTTTACTTCCTTGGCTTCTCCGCCAGTGGCAATAGCTGCAAAAATAAAAATGACTAGAAAGATTCCAAGTACTAAGCCCACTGCAGAGGCAAGGGTGAATTTTAAAAATTGTTTCATCGGTATGAATTTATTTAGATATACAATGATACGCATTCCTTACGGCATCTGGTAAATCTTAAATCATTTAACTTTTCAGCTACCAATTATCCATTTCCCCGAGTATCGCCTTTCAAAGACTGCACGACTGCATGACAATTTTTATTTTCGTCCAATATAATTTAGCTACTTTTGAATGATGAACGCTAAAGAACATAAGGTGCTCCTAAGCTTGGGCTCAAATCAAGGTGATCGAAGAGCTTGTTTATTAGAAGCTATCGAGCGTATCGATGCTGAAATAGCACCACTTTTCGCCCTTTCATCAATCTATGAAACTACTTCTTGGGCTTACGATGATCATGATTATTTGAATATGGCACTATGCATATTGTCCTCTCTTGACTCTACAGATTTGATGAATCAATTATTGGCTTTGGAGAAGGATATGGGAAGGATACGAACGGAAGGGGAAGGTTATCAAGCAAGACCTATAGATATTGACATATTATTAGTAGAAGATGTAATTTGTGATACAGAACTTTTAACAGTCCCTCATCCGCGTATGCACCAAAGGCGTTTTGTTTTAGAGCCATTGGTAGAGATTGCTCCCGATTGGATACACGAGAAAATGGAGCGATCAATTTCGGAATTACTAGAACAATGTGATGATAATACTGCTGTGAAATTTTATGAAAAGATATTCTTACATAGCCATAGAGGGTAATATAGGTGTTGGAAAGACTAGTCTTGTAAAGCGATACGCTGAGCATGTAAATGCCAAGGCTTTTTATGAGCAATTTGACGACAATCCCTTTCTACCTAAATTTTATCAGAACCCCGAAAAATATGCTTTCCCACTCGAAATGTCTTTTTTAGCCGAGCGCTATCATCAAGTCAAAAAAGAGCTTCAATCCGGAGATTTGTTCCACGAGACAATTATATCGGATTATTATTTCCCGAAGTCCTTAATATTTGCAAAAATCAACCTTCCTGAAGAGGAGTTTTTACTCTACAAAAACCTCTTCACAATTATTCATAATCAATTGCCCAAGCCTAGTCTTTTTGTGTATTTGTATGCTGAAAATGAGTACTTACTGTCAAATATCAAAAAAAGAGGTAGAACTTATGAACAGTCAATAAGTGATGCGTATTTATTAAGCATTCACGTGGGTTATATGGAGTTCATCAAGCAAATCACTGACTTTCCTGTATTGCTTATAGATATGTCAAAAATGAATTTTGTACAGAAAAAGGAAGATTTCAACAAAATAGTAGCTATTTTAGAAGGAGAATATGAAAATGGACTACATAGAATAGATTTATAATTCATTCCATTTTCATACATTTGCAAGCAAAGATTGCCAGTATTATATGGGCAATATGATAATTCGTCTAGAACGAGAATTAAATTAAAAATTATGATCAACTTAAAGAAAGTAGCGCTAGCCTCTTTATTTGTAGCATCTAGTGCTTTCGCCCAAGATGGTGGTTCACAAGGTTTTTTAACAAAAGACGCTTCGATAGGCCTGAACTTAGCAGCTATCAGTAACGCTTCTTCTATCACTGATTTTGAGATGGGATACGGCTTGACTTATACAAAGTCAGTTAATTCTGTAATCTCTTTACAATTTGGTGGCTTGATTAGCCAACACGAAGAGGATAAGTATGGTCAGTTGTCTGCAGCTGGTTTATTCAATTTATCCAATGTTGCTTTAAGTAACTGCGATTGTAATTTACAGTTTTACCTATCGGGTGGTCTGACTGCTGAATTAAAAGGAGAACCAGAAAATGGAGGTCCTAAATCATTATTAGCCGCTATAGGTGGTGGTCTTAAAGCTCCTGTTTCAGATAATCTAGATTTAGGTCTTTCTGTGACTGTTCAAAAAAGTATTACGGATGCTGATGCATTACCGTCACGTTTTGTTACAGCTCTTGGTTTAAGCTACCGCTTTACTAATTCAGAGGAATCTGTTGAGTGGAACAATCCATTAGATGCTATGTACGGAGATATCGCTTCTGTGAAAACAGAAATCGAAGGTCTTTCTACGGATACCGATGGTGATGGTGTTGCCGATGCTTTTGATGCTGATAACAATACTCCTGAAGGAGTTGCTGTTGATGGTAAGGGTAATGCACTTGATGTAGATATGGATGGTGTAGCTGATTATGCTGATGAAGATCCATTTACTGCTCGTGGAGTACAAGTAGATGCTAACGGTCGTGAATTAGATAGCGATGGTGATGGTGTAGCTGACTCTGTAGATATTGAGCCTAACACTGAAGCTGGTGCAACGGTAAACTTCCAAGGGAAAGAAATTAGAGGAGCTAAAGGTGCATTCATGCCTGCAGTATACTTCGACTTCAACTCTGCGAAAGTTTCTTATGCGAACTACGAGCGTTTAGCTGCTGTAGCTGCTTTATTACAAGCGAACACTAACTATAAGTTAAAAGTGATTGGTTTTGCTGATTCTGTTGGTAATTCAGCAAACAATCACAAGATTGCTTTGAGAAGAGCTAATGCTGTAATCGATGCTTTAAGCTCTATGTTTGGTGTTGATGCTTCTCGTTTGTCTGCTGAGTCGAAAGGTGAAGATGCTCCTTTAGCGAACGAATCTGTTAAGATTACCGAAACTACTGCTGATGGTCAGGTTATTTCTAATAGCTTGAGCAGAATGAATCGTCGCGTTGAATTCGTGATTGAGTAGTAGATTGAAATACATACATTATATAAAGGTCCCCTTCGGTTTCGGAGGGGATTTTTTTGTTAAGGATTATAGTAGCTTGGTATTTTAGTATATTGGTAGTAATGAGTGATTATAATTAAATAATGATATTATGCATAGATTTAAAGAGTTAAACGTTTGGAACAAAAGTATGGTCTTGTCCAAAGAGGTTTATAGTTATTGTAGAATGCTGCCCAGAGAAGAGCGTTACGGTTTGATTTCGCAAATGCAAAGAAGTTCGGTGTCTATCCCTTCTAATATTGCTGAGGGAGCTGGAATAGATTCTAAAAAGTCCTTTTATTATTTTGCGCAAATAGCAATTGCATCTTCATTCGAATTAGAAACTCAACTTCTATTATCAAAGGATATTTACACGGAAATTACGGATGAAAAATATAATGACTTATATGTTAAATTAGCAGAAGTTCAAAAGATGCTTGTTAGCTTTAGGAAGCACTTATCTCAATAGTATACTTACCTACCAAAATACTAACCTGCTAATCTACTTTTTTACTAAACAATTCCCACAATACCACTCCTGCACTTACCGATATGTTTAGCGAATGCTTGGTTCCCAACTGAGGGATTTCGATGCACTCTTCACATAGATTGATAACTTCCTGCTGAACACCCTTCACTTCATTTCCGAATATAACCGCTATCTTATCGTATTTTGAATGATCAAAATCGTTGAGCATTACGCTGTTTTCTGCTTGTTCGATGGCACAACAGTGATAGCCTTCGGCTTGAAGTCTTTTAACACAGTCAAGCGTATCTTCTACATATTCCCATTCAAGAGATTCGGTGGCGCCAAGGGCTGTTTTATGGATATCTCTGTGAGGTGGCTGAGCGGTAATACCGCAGAGGTATATTTTTTCGAGTAAAAAAGCATCCGAAGTGCGGAAAACAGAGCCGATATTATTCAGGCTTCTGATATTATCGAGCACGACCACGATGGGCAGTTTTTTCACCTCTTTAAACTCTTCGACGCTAAGTCTATTTAGCTCGCTATTTTTTAGTTTTCTCTTCATGCTTTTTGGACAGAATTAATATCTTAGTCCTTCGATCAAAATCCTAGCAAATTTATCATAATAATGGCAAAGCGAGTGGCTAAAGAAGCTAAAAAGAAGAAGGAAACCCCATTGATGCAACAGTATAATGGGATTAAGGCGAAATATCCTGATGCTGTATTGTTATTTAGAGTGGGCGATTTTTATGAAACTTTTGGTGAAGATGCGATTAGAGCTTCGAAGATTCTGGGCATTGTCTTGACCAAAAGAGCCAATGGAAGTTCTAATATTGAACTTGCGGGATTTCCACACCACTCTTTAGACACCTATTTACCAAAATTAGTACGTGCTGGTTGTCGCGTTGCCATTTGCGATCAGCTAGAAGATCCAAAAGCTACCAAGAACATAGTGAAAAGAGGCGTTACCGAATTGGTGACTCCAGGAGTTTCGTATAATGATAAAACCCTCGACTTACGCGCCAATAATTTCTTGGCTTCTCTGCACTTTTCGAAAGATGAGGCGGGAGTAGCATTTTTAGATGTGTCGACAGGGGAGTTTTTAACCGCTCAGGGTAATTGGGAGTATATAGAGAAGCTTTTACAAAGTTTTGCACCTTCGGAAGTTATCTTTCAGAGGCAGCATAAATCCGAATTTACACAGCGATTTGGTGATCGTTTCTTTAGCTATACTTTAGAAGATTGGGTGTTCACTCACACCTATGCCGAGGAGCTTTTGCTAAAGCATTTTGGGACGAATTCTCTGAAGGGCTTTGGTGTCGATAAATTAGATCTTGGAGTTGTGGCTGCCGGTGCAGCGCTTCATTATTTATCGGATACGCAACATAATAAAGTGAGTCATCTGGCTTCGCTTAACAGAATTGAAGAAGATCATTATGTGTGGATGGATCGTTTTACCATTCGCAATTTAGAGTTGCTTCAATCGACGAGTTTCGAGGGAGTTTCGCTATTGAGCATTCTCGATAATACCGTTTCGCCAATGGGTGCGCGTACCTTAAGACGCTGGATGGTATTGCCTTTAAAGGATAAGAAAGCTATTGAAGATCGACTCAATATTGTAGATTATTTTGCCAGTAATATAAGTGTAGTCGAAGAGCTTTCGCTACAGATAAAGCAGATGGGCGATTTGGAACGCTTGATTTCAAAAGTGGCTACTGCACGTATTTGCCCTCGCGAAGTTGTTCAGCTAAAAAGAGCTTTAAATGCCATTGTTCCCGTTGCTGAATTTTGTGCCAAATCGGGGAATGCTAGCTTAGAGGCTTTGGCTTCTCAATTAAATCCTTGCGATTTAGTGAGAGAGCGAATTGAGAATGAACTTCAAGAAGAAGCACCAGTTCAGGTAGTAAAAGGAAATGTTATTGCCCAGGGAGTAAATGCGGAATTAGACGAGTTGAGAGACATCGCTTATTCAGCAAAAGATTATCTGCGAAAAATTCAGGAGCGCGAGGTGGAACGAACGGGGATTACATCCTTGAAGATTGCTTTCAATAATGTGTTTGGCTACTATTTAGAAGTTCGCAACTCTCATAAAGATAAGGTGCCTGAAGAGTGGCATCGCAAGCAAACTTTGGTGAATGCCGAGCGTTATATTACCGAAGAATTGAAAGAGTTGGAGGTGAAAATTCTTGGCGCTAACGAAAAGATTCTAGCCTTAGAACAGGGCTTGTTCAACGATATGGTTCTCTACCTAATGGACTTCGTTCAGGTGGTGCAGCGCGATGCTAAATTGATTGCTCGTATTGATGTGCTTTTGTCTTTTGCCAAGAGCGCCTTAAACAATGGTTATGTAAAACCAGAACTTAACGATAGCTTGGTATTAAACATCAAGGACGGAAGACACCCGGTAATTGAAAAGCAATTGCCAGTGGGTGAGTCTTATGTTGCGAACGACGTTTATCTAGATAATAACAGTCAGCAGATAATTATGATTACGGGGCCAAATATGTCGGGTAAATCGGCTTTATTGCGCCAAACAGCCTTGATAGTGATGATGGCTCAAATGGGTTCTTTTGTTCCTGCCAAAGCTGCTTCTATTGGTTTGGTAGATAAGATCTTTACCCGAGTTGGGGCTTCAGATAACATCTCTTTAGGAGAATCTACTTTTATGGTAGAGATGAATGAGACCGCTAGTATTCTGAATAATGTTTCGGAGCGTAGCTTAATCCTCTTAGATGAAATTGGTAGAGGTACCAGTACTTACGATGGAATTTCTATTGCTTGGGCTATCGCCGAATTCTTGCACGAGAACAAAGGGAAGGCCAAAACACTATTTGCTACACATTATCACGAACTTAACGAGATGTGTGAGAGCTTCGACCGTATCAAGAATTTTAATGTCTCGGTAAAAGAGGTGGACAAGAAGATATTGTTCTTGCGTAAACTCAAGCCTGGAGGTTCTGCCCATAGTTTTGGTATTCATGTGGCTAAAATGGCGGGTATGCCGAGTTCTTTAATTAGAAGAGCTAACGATATTTTGGCTCATCTAGAGAAGTCTCATTCCTCAGAAGAGTTGACCAGTAAGGCTAAAACGCTGAATAATCAGTCGGATATGCAATTGAGCTTTTTTCAATTAGACGACCCTGTTTTAGAGCAGATTAAAGATGAGCTTATTAAGACCGATATCAATACCTTAACGCCTATTGAGGCGCTCATGAAACTCAATGAAATCAAGAAAATGATTGGTGCTTAGGCAATCATAGAATTTGTTTTCAAATTCTTTTCTATTTATTTTGAGGTCTATGAAAAGTGCTTATATTTGCATCGCTCTTGAAAAAGGGTATACCTAATAAGCGAGTGTAGCTCAGGGGTAGAGCATCACCTTGCCAAGGTGAGGGTCGAGGGTTCGAATCCCTTCACTCGCTCAATTTTTACCATGCTCGAGTGGTGGAATTGGTAGACACGACGGACTTAAAAGCTAAAGTGTCTCTAGCGAAATTAAACGGGTAACACGCTGAAAAGCAAATAGTTCTGTAACATATTGAAAGTTGAATTTTAAAGGGGGTAACACATAGGTAACACTTTTTAAAATTCTAAATTGTCCAAATGCTCGAGTGGTGGAATTGGTAGACACGCCGGACTTAAAATCCTGTGCTCTTTGGGGCGTGCGGGTTCAAGTCCCGCCTCGAGTACATTAAAATCTCATTTCTTTCGAAATGAGATTTTTTTTGTAACAAACTGTTTAGCTTCTATCTATGAGTAAATCACGTCACTCATGCTGATATACAGGAATTTGCTTATTCATGCCTAGCTAGTTTTGGTGGATGTATTTGTAGGTCTTCTACAGAAACCTCGCACAATTACGCCTATACGGTCGATTTTCAATCCGGTACTTTAGGTGATTCGTACAAAGAATACTGACTGAAAGTTGCTTGCCTGAGGGTATTCGACTGATGGTAAGCCTTTTTGACTCTTCATGATGATACAGTTTTATTCAGCCTCTCCTTAAATGGTTTTGGCCTGTGCTGGAATGTGATTATTTCATACTTTAGTTTAATCATTGAAAATCATTTATGAGAAATATATTACTGTCTTTCATTTGGCTCTTTAGCCTCAATTTAGCCTTTGCGCAATGTGAAGATGTATCCTTGAACGTAAATATTAGCAACGATTGTTTGCCACTTGCTATTTATGACTTCGAAGGACAAGCTCCTGATGGAGGAACCGTAGAGTGGACTTTGGACACTCAAGTGAGTTCAGCTCAATTATTGGTTTCTAACGACAATCCCTTTCTAGCTAGTATTAGTATGACTGAGGCGGGTACCTATGTGGTGTCTATGACGGTTACGCTTTCAGATGGTAGTATATGTGAGGAAACCTTTAGTAAGGAGTTATTTACAGTTCCTGCAATACAACACACTATTAGTTCGGATCCTTATCAGCTCTGTAATAACTTAGTCATTCCAACTTTTGAGATTGTTAATGCTAACGACTATCAGTCGGTGCAATGGTATATTAACGGTGATGATTTTGCTGGGACTTCTATAAGTCCTGAGTTTACATCAGTACAAGCTTATAATGTTACCATTTTTGCCTTCGATAATCAAGGCTGTCCTACCAATGCGCAACAGTTTTTGAGCATCGTTGAGGGACCAAACAGTGACAATGTTTCCCTGACCGCTTCGGTAGGTCCTGAAGCAATTTGTTTACCCGAAGGGAGTACTTACGATTTAATCACTAACGTTGATGACGGAGGTTTTAATGCTACGGGAATCTATTGGATTGATGACCAGATCACAACTTCAACAGAAACTACTATTCAATTAACTGCAGGAGCAGAAGAGTCGCAAGATTATTCTTTTCCAGTACTACTACAATTTGAGGGTTGTGATGTCGCTTTTACTTTAGAACATACACAGACAACCGCTTTTGAACCTAGTTTTACCAGTGATTACGACGGGATTCCACTATGTGATGGCGAAATAATTACACTACTAAACACTTCGCATCAATTGGCTTGGTCTGATGATTTCTCTTGGGATATTCAAGGAGCTACAATTCAAGCGCAAACAGTAAATTCTATTGAATTTATCTATGAAAGCGAGGGCGATTTCGCATGGACCTTAAGCTATAATGGGCTTTGTTCTACGGTACACAGTGAAGAAAATACGGTGCTTATTGATGTGTTGGAAGCTGTACTAGCAGACGGTCTTGCTCATAGCGCTTGTGATATCCCTTATACTTTGGAGTTGGCTGAAAACTCAATTATTGAAGATGGAACTTATTCTTACAGTTGGAGCTTGTCGCAGTTTGATAGTGTGCCGAGTTTCACTTCAACTGAGCAAAGCCCCGAATTTGATTTGGTAAATCTTGGCTCATATCTATTGATTTTTGAGATAACGAATGAAGAAACGGGCTGCTCTAGCTTTTTGTTCGAAGAAGATTTCTTCAACTTAGGATCTATCGAAGTAGAGATTGTTGATGAGTTTGAAAATTTATGTGTGCCAGCCACTTGGAATACCGCCGACTTTATCATTACCCCTGAAGAAAATCAGTTGACTTATGTGTGGTTCTTCCAAGATGTAGTAGATTTCACACCCAATTCTTTTAATTTTGATGGTTATTCGAATGAGTTCACCATTGATTTTGCCTCTGAATATGCTGTTGTATTAACTGTAACAAACGAAGAGGAAGGTTGTTCTGAAGTTTATGTTTTCCCCGATACTTTAAGAGCTTTAGCTCCTGCCCAAGAAGCATTTATTTTATTGCCTGATAATTTCACGATTTGTGAATTGCCCTATGCTTTAGAGACTGATCCTGGTATAGAAGAGCCAATGTATAGCGGTTCTTATTTTTGGGAATTAGAAAAAGATGGGCAAATGATAGAAACTTCTGATTTGGCCTATCCAAATTTTGAGATTATTGAAAATGGTGCTTATACACTTCAACTCACTCGAACCAATGATGAGACAGGATGTAGCGATACCGCTGTAATTTCATTCACTGCCCAAGAAGTTGTTTTAGACTTTGGCGAAGGGCCCCAAGCGGGCTGTTCGCCTTTTGCCTTCTCCCCCCAGGAATACAATAATGCGGGGATTGAACAAGAGGCTACTTATTATTGGGAACTCACCAATCAAGAAACTGCTCAGGTATTTTCATCTACTGCTACGAGTCCAAGTTTTACATTAACCGAGGGTGGTCTTTACGATGTATATGTGCAGGTGACTAGTGAAAGTGGAGTTTGTACCATGGATACGCTTTTAGAAGCTTATGTGCAGGTATACGATTTTCCAGAAGTGTCGATACTTAGTGAAGATATCACTTTATGTGAATTGCCTGAAATAATTGAGGTGACGACTGATGCTGAAGCACCAAGCTTTGGAACGCTATCTTATACTTGGGCCTTAAATTCAAACTCTACTACAATTGCCACCTCTGAGCTTGAATCCTTCAACTATAATATCCAAGATGTAGGTAATTATACTTTGAGCTTAGATGTTGTAAACGATTCTACTTCCTGTGCTGTATCTGATGAGATAGAGATTTCTGCCGAAGATTTAAATCTGATTATGGAATCACCAGCCCCTACACAATGTCAGGGCTCCGTGTTTTATCCAATGAATTTTATTCAGAATACTTTGAGTGCCTCAGTAAATTACACTTGGAAGTTAACCAAGCCTAGTGGGCAAGTATACTGGAATACTGTTCAAGGCAATCCTTCCTATGTGATGAATGAGGCTGGTTTCTATGACTTGGAAGTCCTTTTAAGCAGCGATTTAAACAACTGTGAGAAGACCATTACTTGGGAGGAGTATATTTTTATTCAAGAAACTCCAGGCTTAGACTTATCATCGGGCGATATAGATCTTTGTGAATTGCCTTATGAATTTACAGTGGTTGACAATTCTGATTTTGATGACGATGAGTCAGAAAATTCTTTCGAATGGACTTTGTATGAAGGTCTAAGCGAAATTACTTCAGGAACCAATGAAGACTTTATTTACAATTTTACCGAGAGTGGTAATTACACTTTAGAATGGACAAATATTGAAGGTGATTTAGCATGTACAAGCAGTCAAGAAATTGAAATTAATGTAAGCGATGTGGCGATAGCTTTTCAAGAAGAAGCTATTGGCGCTCAGTGTTTGGGTTATAATTTCGCTCCGCAAGATTTCATCATATCCACCATTCCTTCTGGTGCTTTCTACCAATGGCAAGTGTTAGATGATGATGGAAATGTATATTTAAGTTCCACCTCGCCGAGCCCTGATTTTGTGCTTAACGATGCTGGCATGTATAGCCTTTCGGTAACGCTGTTTAGTCAAATAAACTCTTGTGATTTCGATACACTTCTTGAGAATTATGTAGAGATCCTTCCTTTAGATGTTTTATTGAATACTTCTGTAAGTTCTTGTGAACTGCCTACCACGGTGCAAATGTCTCAGAACTCGATTATCCCAGATGGATATCCAGTGAGCTATTTGTGGACCTTCTACAATACCGATGGTGCAGTACTTGGAACAAGTACAGAGGCTCTTCCAAGTTTTGAATATAGCCAAGAGGGATATTATGATATTTCGCTTACCATTACCAACGATTCTTTAGGATGTGTAGATGATGCTAGTACTCAAGATGCGGTGATTATTGATATAGTAGAAGCTATTCTAGACACTACCACACATGTTAAATCTTGTTCTCCATTTATTACGGTTGGATCTTCGATTAACCAAACTGAAGAGTTGAGTAATAACTACCAGTACAACTGGTTGTTAACCAATGAGCAAGGTGTTGTTTATCTAAATACCAATAGTGAAAATCCTCTAATTACGGTTACTGAGTCTGGGCTTTACGATTTGCAATTGATTGTGAATAATCCAGATGTAAATTGTCCTGATACCACTATCGTTGAAGGCTTCTTGTCCTTGAATGATTTCGATTTGAATATTGAAGTCCTCGACGATAATAATTGCTATAACGACACAGACACCATTATAAAAACAATTGTTGTTGAGGAGTTTGTCGCCGATTTAGACTTCGATTACGATATCTCAAGTTTCCAATGGAGTGTAGTTCCTTCTGCTGGTACTAACATCGTTTCATCATCTGTCGACTCAGTGATGATGAGCTTTACCGAGCCGGGAGATTATACCGTTATTTATGCCGTTTATCTAGATGATGACGAATGTGTTTATTCAAGTACAGTCAATTTCTCCTTGGGGGTAATAGCCGATATTTCCATTCCCGATTTAATTTGTGTTGGTCCTGATTTTTCAGTTTCGGCAACAGCGCAGATTGGCATAGGCTCAAATACTACTTACGAATGGACTTCTATTGAAGGATTAAACTTTGCCAATTCATCGGCACTTTCAACAAGTATCAGCGCCGATTCGGCGGGAGTTTATCCGATAACATTTACGGTGGTAAACGATTTGGGGTGTATCGCTTCAATAACTGATTCAGTAGAAGTTTACGAAGCTCAAGCGTCTTTCTCGATTTCGGATAGCATCTTCCAATGTAGCCCTGCTTTGGCTACTTTAACAAGTCTCGAAAATGATTATGTAACCAACTATACGTGGAATATTTTTGAACCGGGAGCTAACTTTAGCGCCCAAACAAGTATTCCTACTTACGATCATGTTTTTAGTCAATATGGTTATTCAGATGTTGAACTCATTATTCAAACTGAGCATGGCTGTACCGATGCCTTGACTATTGATAGTGTCTTTTTACTAAATGATTATACGCTAGAAATTGGAGCTCAAGATGATAATATTTGTTTCGATGGTTCCGAGAGTATCGATCGTACTTTCGCGGTAGATATTTTTGAGCCTCTATTCAATTTTCCCGGAACGATTACCGGTTTTGAATGGACTATCAGTCCAAGTTTAGGTGTTACTGAAACCTTCGCCGATAGCCAGCAAGTACAACTGAATTTCACTCAAGCTGATGTTTATACCCTTTATTATTCGGTGACTTTAGATGATGGTGATTGTGTGTATGAGGATGAAATAAGTTTCGCTTTGGGTGTGCTAGCCGATATAGAAATTCCAGAAACCATTTGTGTGGGGCTTGAGTTTGATTTGTCAGCTACCGCATCGATGGACATTGGCTCAGACAGTTTCTTTAATTGGGAGGCAAGTCCCGAAGAAGGTTTGACTTTTACAAATCCAAATGTGTTCAATACAGGAGTTATAGCAACGGCGCCCGGCATCTATCAAGTAAGTTTTACGGCAACTAATGATCTTGGTTGTTTTGTTACGGTTACCGAGGAGTTAGAGGTCTATGAGGCCATTGCTTCTTTTGTGTCTGCCGATACCTCTCTACAATGTAGTCCTGAGCTCATCGATTTCCAGAGTTTGGAAAACCAGTATGTGAGTACCTATACATGGACAATTTTTGAGCATCTATTTTCGGGCGAAGAGCTCGTTTATACCGAGCAAACTGACACCTCGATATTTAGCCATGTGTTTAACGAGGTTGCCAATTCTGATATTCAATTAATCGTTGAGACTATTCACGGTTGTTCCGACACTTTATTACAAGAAGATTATATCCATGTGATATCTCCACTTCCAGAGTTCGTTATCGAACCCGAAACAGGTTGTGATGTGCTGTCAGTAAACATAATCGACCAGTCCAATTTGATTGACACTTATGTGTTTAATCCTGGGAATGGCGAATTAGTGAATTATGTGGTGGGCGATACGGCCGTTGTTAACTTTGTCTATCCTTACGGAACCACTCAAGATCCTTATGTAGAATACGTGCTGAGTTTACACGCTGTATACCTTACTTGTGAAGCTGAATTTGTTGATACGGTAAGAGTTTATCCGAATCCTATAATTAATATGTCGGCTTCGGAGACTTCGGGATGTCCTCCTTTTGAGATTTCTTTTGAAGATGATAGTTACTTTGCTCCCGAAGAGGAATCGGAATTTTATTGGGACTTTGGCGATGGTTCTACATCTACAGAAAACGATCCCACTTACACTTATCTTGAGCCTGGTATTTATGAGATTTATCATAGTGTAACGAGTCCTAACGGATGTGTTACCGATACCATTTGGGAAGTAGAGATAGAAATTTATCAGCCTCCGATAGCTTACTTTACTGCCGAGACGCCTGTCTTTTGTTTTGGGCAGTCGATGGTGCAATTTGATAATCAAACAGAGTATTTTACAAGTGGTATAAGTTACCTATGGCAATTTGGTGATGGGACCTTGAATTTCCTTGAGAATCCTCTTCATTATTATACTTCTGCAGGGCAGTATAATGTTAGTTTACAAGTTACCGATGCGAATGGTTGTATGGATACCCACTTCGATCTCATTGAAATTGAAATTCTCGACTCTATTGTCGATCAGCCTATTTTAAACTATGTAACGGTTGAGGATAATGGAATTCTAATCCAATGGGATACTGTAGTTGACCCTTATTTTGCGGAGATTTCGCTTTGGCAAAATGATGAGAACAACCCTTGGGAACAAATTTATGCTTCCGACAGTATATTGCCGAATCAGTATTTCCACGATGATGTTTCGCTATTGGTGGTAAATAATTACAATATTTTCCAAACGGATAGTTGCGGATATACAGGCGAATCAGAGCTTATACATTCTACGGTTCTACTTAGTGCTGAGTCTTATAGCAATCAAACGATTACGCTTAGTTGGACTCCATATATCGGTTGGGGGGGAGTTTCGCTTTATCAGATTTACCGTTCAACAAATGGGCTTAACTTTGCATTTCTAGATTATGTGCCCGGAACAGAATTGACTTATACCGATTATCCGCTCTGTAATCATGATTACAGTTACTATGTGATGGCTGTTCATCCTATAGGTACATTTAGTTCGCGTTCCAATAAAGTGACTGAAGAACCGATATTTTTCGATTTTTCCACTTCACTAAACCTCATTCGTTCAACCGTTATTAATAACGATAGAATATTAACCGAATGGGATACGACTTTGGTGAGTCCTCTTGCCAATTTTACTATCGATCGCTACGATGATTATTATGGCTGGATTGAAGCTTATGCAGAAGTTCAAAGCCCACCATTTATCGACGATGATGTTGTTGTAGATTTCCGTGAATATGAATACCGAGTGTCGTATGGCGATTTGTGTGGCAATACGGGACCCCTGAGTAATATTGGGAAAAACATCCTTTTAGATGTTAACCACCAAACGGAATATGTTCAGTTAAATTGGACGGCTTATGAAGAATGGCCTCAAGGAGTTGAAAAATACAAAGTGTATTATGTGCAACCTTGGGCAGCTGAAATTACATTTGTAGCAGATGTTCCAGGGAATCAGCTTTCGTATATAGATGAAGATGTCGAGAAAGCAGAGACAAATGCTAATTATTGTTATATGATTGCTGCTCGTAGCTTTGATCAAGAAGTGTATAGTCATTCCAATAGAGCATGCGATGTGGCAGGGCCGTTTTCATACTTCCCTACCGCCTTTTCACCAAATGGCGATATCCGTAACGATACCTATTCTTATGCAGGTGTATTCGCACGTTCGATGAATGTTCAGATTTATGATCGCTGGGGTAAAATGGTCTTCGAAAGCGATGAGGTTGACTTTGAATGGGATGGAACGGCCAATAATACCGGTAAGATTTGTAAAAGCGGAATGTATTATCTCCGTTATGAACTCGAAGGCTTCGACGATTCTTATGAGGAAGGCGATGTGATGATATTCTTGTTGAGGTAGGCGGAGAGTATTAAGTAGAAGGTATTATGTACGAAGTATTAGTTCTCAGCTTGTGATTTCCAGTTTGCATTTTTTGCTAACTACTAACGCTAAAGCTCACGAACCAAAGACATGATTAATAATTTTCTGAGTGGCGCCAGCTTTGTTTTGTACATAGCTGGTGCTTTTGGCTTTTAACTCATCCCATTTATCACGATGCGTAAATAAACGATCACAATAGGCAATCATACTTTGTGCCGAGCTGACTTCTATAGCCACTCCTTTTGACTTTAGCTCTTGAGCCTCTTGGAATTTCTCGTGATTAGGGCCGATAAATATTGGCATTCCAAATGTGGCAGCCTCTAAAGTGTTGTGTATTCCCTTTCCAAAGCCACCTCCTATGTATGCAACATCTCCATAAGCATAAAGAGAACTCAATAGACCAATATTATCAATGATGAGCACTTGGGCAGATTGTGCACTTTGAGCATCGGCTTGTGAATAGCGAAGACAATTAAGATCAATCTGATTAACAAGTTTCTCAATTTGTGTTTCGTGGATTTCGTGTGGAGCAATGATGTATTTAAAGCGATCGCCATAGTGCTTTATCAATTCCACCAACATTTCTTCCCCTTGAGGCCATGTGCTTCCGGCAATAAACAAAGGGCTTTCACCTTTGAAATTTTCTACGATAGGTAATTCTTTACAATCTTCAACGATGCTTAACACTCGATCGAAGCGAGTGTCTCCAGTTTTTGTTACTGCTTTTACTCCCTCACTCAATAACATGTATTTGGAGTCTTCGTTTTGCACGAAGAAATGGCTGACATTCTTTAAATATTCGAGCATCCAAGCGCCGTACTTTTTGAAGAAATATTGTTCGCTTCTAAAAATGGCGGAAATTACATAGTGCTTGTGATTAGCCTCCTGAAGTGCTCTTAAATAGTTGGGCCAAAAATCGTATTTCACAAAGAATGTGAAGACGGGCTTCACCATCTTCACAAATCGGTCTGCATTTTTTTTGCTATCCAAAGGAAGGTAGCAAACGAAGTCGGCTAGTGGGTAATCCTTTCGAACTTCATATCCCGAAGGAGAATAGAAGGTCAGTAGTATTTTATACTTCGGCTGTTGTTTTTTTATAGATTCTATAAGCGGTCGGCCTTGTTCAAATTCACCTAATGAAGGGCAGTGTACCCAGATTATTTGATCGTTTACCGAGATATTTTTGGATAGATAATCGAAGCTTTTCTTTCGACCTTCAAGCCATAATTTCGCTTTATTATTGCGAATAGCAACAAGTCGGACTAGTTGTCCGTAAGCTTTAATTCCAATATTATAGAGTTTCGGTATCAATAGTAATAGTAACGGTTATCCGTTTTTTTATACAGAGGGAAAGACCATCCAAATTTCAAACCATTTAGTAAGTCTAGGCGATTTCCTTCAACAGGACTTTGAGCATTATAATCGTACTTTCTAACATCTTCGGTAAATGCTTGGATAAATTCAAGACCAATAAAAAAGTTCACCTTATGATTGTTGGAGAAATGGCGATATCCAATAAACTGACTTGTGGTGAATCCCATAGATAATCGATCGTATCCCTTGCGCATTTCTGCATTTAGTTGAGGAGATAAATTTCCAATATCTTCAATGCGAATTTTGTGGTACATATAACCCAATCCAGCTTGTATGAATAAGCCTGAGTTTTCATTTGGACTAAGTACTGGTAGGATCTTCCCAAGTATTACTTGCGACTGAGCTCCACGCTCCCAGAATCGAATGCTTGAAGTATTTCCATTTACATTGATGATATCAAGCTCTCCTGCAGTGATAATATCAATAATATTATCCTCCTTAACATCAGAGCCAAAAAGAGCTGTAGCTTCAATTCCGTAATACCAATTATTGGCTTTTTTAATATGATAACTGGCTCCCACCATCGAGCTCATCCCAAATCTATCTCCTAAATCGCCTCCAGGAAGGTGAATGGCTCCCTGTAAATTGATTAGGGGAATTCTCATTTTTTCTTCAGTAATTTCTTCTTGAGCGAAAAGACCCATTGTCAATGTCAAAAAGAAAAAAAATAGTTTGTGCTGTTTCATAAATCAATTGCTATGCTGCTAAAATACTAATTCTGTTCTGTCCATCAAGAAACAATATCAAATAGAAATTATTGTTCTTTATAAACTATATTTACTGACTATAAAATCTGTTGATGAAAAACATACAAATGGTTGACCTAAAGGGTCAATACAATAAAATTAAAGAGGAAGTTGATGTCGCTATGAATGAGGTGATGGAAACGGCTTCCTATATTAATGGTCCTGCTGTAAAGAGTTTTAGCTCAAATTTAGAAAAGTACCTAGGAGTCAATCATGTTATTCCATGTGCCAACGGAACTGATGCACTTCAAATTGCATTAATGGCTTTGGGTTTAAAAGCCGGCGATGAAGTGATTTGCCCTGATTTCACTTTTGTAGCTACTGCCGAAGTGGCTGAAGTTTTGGGTTTGCAAACGGTATTGGTAGATGTCGATCCTGATACATTTATGATTGATCTAGCATCAGCAGAAAAGGCTTTGACTCCAAAAACAAAAGCTATAGTTCCCGTACATCTATTTGGACAATGTGCAGATATGGAAGCCATTTTAGCCTTTGCTAAAAAACACAAGTTATTTGTACTAGAAGATACTGCTCAAGCGATTGGTGCTGAATACACATTTAGCGATGGTACAGTTGCCAAAGCTGGAACGATGGGTGATTTTGGAAGCACATCTTTCTTCCCCTCTAAAAATTTAGGATGCTTTGGCGATGGTGGAGCCATCTTTACAAACAATGAATTGCTTGCTAAGAAATGTCGTGCGATTGTAAATCACGGAATGGGCGAGCGTTATTTCTACGAATGTATTGGCGTAAATTCTCGTTTAGATTCATTGCAAGCTGCTATACTTGGCGTAAAGCTTCAATATTTAGATGATTATAATCAAGCTCGATTAAATGCGGCTACCTATTACGATAAAGCATTTGCTTCATGCAATTCACTAATTACTCCAAAAAGAGCTTCGAATTCTACACATGTTTTTCATCAATACACATTGAAGCTCGCTGATGGAGTCGATAGAGATAGCCTATTAGCTCATATGGCTGATAAAGCTGTTCCGGTGAAGGTTTATTATCCACAACCATTACACAGCTTTGAGCCTTATAAAGTGAGTTCTTATAGCGAAGATGATTTTAAAGTGACCAACGATTTGTGCTCTAGAGTCATATCTCTTCCTATGCATACCGAATTAGATGAAGAAACTTTAGTCTATATAACGAGTTCATTGTTAGCATTCTTTAAATAGGATTTCTAAAAACGAAGGACCAACAACCAACAACAATTCCTTACTTTTGCCCAAAATTTAAGAACATGAAACACATCAAAGCATATATAGAACAACACAAAGACCGTTTCTTAGAAGAATTAATGGACTTGTTGCGTGTACCTTCAATTTCTGCAGACCCACAGTATAAGGATGACGTATTGAGAGCTGCTGACATCGTGAAGGCTCGTTTATTAGAAGCGGGTGTAGATAATGCAGAAATCTGCGAAACTCCAGGTTACCCTATTGTATATGCCGAAAAGATGGTGGATCCGTCTTTACCAACTATATTGGTATATGGTCATTACGATGTACAACCTGCCGATCCTATTGAGTTATGGACAAGTGGTCCTTTTGAGCCTGTTATCAAAAAAACGGAAGCACACCCAGAGGGAGCTATTTTTGCTCGCGGTGCTTGCGACGATAAAGGTCAGATGTATATGCATGTGAAGGCTTTCGAATTGATGATGAACACCGATACTCTTCCGTGTAACGTAAAGTTCATGATTGAAGGAGAGGAAGAAGTAGGTTCTGAATCTTTAGATGGTTTCGTAAAAGCCAATATAGAAAAGTTAGCCGCAGATGTAATCTTAATTTCTGATACTGGAATGTTGGCAAACGATATTCCATCAATCACCACAGGTTTACGTGGATTGAGTTATGTAGAGGTGGAAGTTACAGGACCTAACCGCGATTTACACTCTGGTTTATACGGTGGAGCAGTAGCGAACCCAATCAATATTCTTACTCAAATGATTGCTTCTCTACAGGATGAGCAAAATAGAATTACCATTCCTGGTTTCTACGACGATGTAATTGAGCTTTCTTTAGAAGAAAGAGCAGATATGGCTAAGGCGCCATTTAGTTTAGATGCCTATAAAAAGGCCTTAGACTTAAGCGATATTCACGGTGAAGAAGGTTACTTAACTATGGAGCGCAATTCTATCCGTCCTACATTAGATGTAAACGGTATTTGGGGTGGTTATATGGGCGAAGGTGCTAAAACAGTGATTGCCTCTAAAGCTTACGCTAAAATCTCTATGCGTTTGGTGCCAGGGCAAGATCCTGATAAAATCACCAAGTTGTTCAGCGATCACTTTGTGAGTATTGCTCCTAAATCTGTGAAAGTAAAAGTTACACCACATCACGGTGGGATGCCTTACGTTTCGCCAACAGACGATAATGGTTATAAGGCAGCAAGTATGGCTATGGAAGAAACCTTTGGTAAGAAACCAGTCCCTGTGCGCAGTGGTGGTAGTATTCCTATCGTTGCTTTGTTTGAGCAAGAACTAAACGTGAAGTCTATCTTATTAGGTTTCGGTTTAGATTCGGATGCTATTCATTCGCCAAACGAACACTATGGAGTATTCAATTACTTTAAAGGAATAGAAACTATATCACGCTTCTACAAACACTTTACAGATTTGAAGAAGTAAAGAAAAGGATTTAGTACAAAAAAGCCCCTGAGATCTCGGGGGCTTTTTTATTTAAATATTTAAGCGTTTAAAAGAGTCAAGCCACCAAAGGTGAAGATGAGTGTGTATACGGCAATGATGACAATAGTTAATATGCCAATAAATTTGAAATGTGATTTCAAGTATTTGAAAGCTTCTTCCATAGTTGTATGGCTATCATGGTATAAAGCAGACTTTATATTAATGGAGAATTTGAATAGGTAAAATACAGGGAAGAAATAAAGAATAGCCATTATTACATAAGCAACCCCCAAACTGACACTAGAGATACTGCTACCTCCTAGTGCTTCTTGGTTTTCCATTGCATTGGAGAAAAAGGCAGTCATAAACACCGATGCTATGAGCATTAAGCCGATGAATATAAATCCTAGGATAGATAAGAACTTACTCCATTTTCGGATTTCGTTCAGGTAGTTTTTTGACATGGCATTAACTACCAATTGAGAATCATTGTTTTGATTTTCCATTTTTATAATGATTTGATTAAAAAATTACTTAATAGTGAAGATAGTGAATTTTCGCAGCCTTCGATACGCAGTTTACTATTCACTGTTCACTGCTCACCAATTCTATTATCTTTGAGCTATGAAAATCAATAATCGCCCATGAAATTACTAAAATGGATTCCTCTTTTTTGTTCGATGATAGTGTTCGGGCAAATACAGACTAGTTATGATTCAAGTGTGGTAGTGCTGATTGATTCTATTCTTGTCGACAGTCTTTGGTTTGAGCAATACCACAATTCCTTTAGTGAGGAGGATGAAATCTTATTATTGGGCTACGACCCATTGGAACAGTCTATTTTAAGCAATCAAGCTTCTCCATTGTTGAATAATTTCTGGAAGCCACAATTTTCAACGAAGCTTCGCATTGGTGATCGTTTGCTTGATTCGTATTCTACTGCACAAGAATTTTCTTTTGATACATCCACTGACAAACCTTTTACTAAAATCTTTTATTTGCAAGGCTATAATGAAGGTCAGAGATTGAGGTTTTGGCATTCCAGAGCCTATCGCTATGGAGCCATGTCTATCGATTATGATCGATTAGTATCTCAAGGTTATCTATGGCATGAAAAGAACAAGCAAACTCGGTTTGCCTTTAATGGAAATTTCAAACACCCCAATTTCCCATATCACAGTAAGTTACAGATAGCGACCTTTAAAAATGAATCGGAGTGGAATGGTGGTGTGAGTGATGATAGCTTGTTTGTGTCGGGTTCTCAGTCCAACTGGGAATTACTTCCTGTGAACTGGTCGAATCTAAAAACGAGCATAAAACACAAAGGCTTAGATTGGAAACATTCGTATAGTTTCTCGGAAAAATCTGAATTAGAATATGAATTGGCTTTGTCACAAGACTCTTTATTCTATGAAGGTCTAGAAGATGATACCTTGTTTTACCCTCTGCGATTAGATTCAATAAATGAGTTCATCCGAGTCTTTACAAATATCAACCATTCTTTAAAGTGGACACAGCAGATAAATGATGACAATAATGCTGTGCTGGGAGTAAAGCATCAACAGTTTAGTCAGCGCGATCTAAGCGAAAATCAATTATTGATTTTTTCCTCACTTCATTCGAGTTATTTTAAGAATGATATTTATTTCTCTTATGGAATGAATAGTAGGACTACCAATAGTTTAATTGCTAATTATACCCAACGGATAGACTTTTTAGGCATGAGGAATACCATCAAGTTGGGATATGAAAAAACGATGCCTAACTGGATGAAACAAAACAATATTTATTCCTCATGGGCGCCCCAATTTGTTTGTGTTCAAGAAGATGTTAGGCCAAACATCGATCAGTATATTGAATGGGATCTGCATTTGGGAAAGAATTTCTCTTTGCATCATTCTTATCACAATATTGATGGATACATGTATTTTAATGAAGAGGCAATATCAGTGTTATCTGAAGAGACTGTACAAGTGTTTCAAAGTAGATTGAAGCATCATCTTAGTCTTGGCAAATGGCATTGGAATGGCGATGTGGCTTACCAACATAGTTCGAGTGATAATTTGCCATTGGCGAATTTATTATTGAACCAGAAAGTGTATTGGCAGGGAGCCATATTTAAAGAGGCTAGCTTAGCGCAAATAGGGCTTCGAGCTTTGTATCGATCTTCTCATGTAGGATTGGGCTATTCACCGATTATTGGAGATTTTTATCTAAACCCTATGAACGCAACAAAAGCCATGACTCGACTGGATTTCTTTGCAAATTTTCAAGTGAAAACTTTGAAGTTATTCTGTAGTTACGATCATGTAAACGCGCATTGGCAAGGGACTCAATACAGCATGAAACCTTACCCATTAGCAAAGCCTACATTTAGGATTGGATTGATTTGGAATTTCTTTGACTAAGTAGCCTAGTAATTTAGTAGATTAGTATTTTAGTTTTAGGTACCAAGTACAATATACTATGTACTAAAATACGTCATTGACAAAACATATGCCCACACATAAAAACATACTCATCACAGGAGCAGCCGGATTTATTGGTTCGCACGTACTTCGCTTGATGGTTTTGAAATACCCGGATTACAATTTTGTAAACTTGGATTTACTCACTTACGCAGGGAATCTGGAAAACATTTCTGATTTAGAATCTGCTCCCAATTATACTTTTGTAAAAGGGGATATTTGTGATGAAGCTTTAGTGAAAAGTCTTTTTGATACACATCAAATTAATAGTGTCATTCATTTAGCTGCCGAATCGCATGTCGATCGCTCTATTGAAGATCCAATGGCATTTATTCAGACCAATGTATTGGGAACGGTGAATTTGTTGAATGTCGCAAAAGAGGCTTGGATAGGTGATTTTGACGGAAAGCTATTCTATCACGTTTCTACCGATGAGGTGTATGGTTCTTTAGGGAAAATTGGCTTGTTTACCGAAACAACTTCTTACGATCCTCGTTCTCCTTATTCGTCTTCAAAAGCAAGTTCTGATCACTTTGTAAGAGCCTATGGGAATACTTACGGATTGCCATTTGTGATTTCGAATTGTTCCAATAACTACGGACCGAATCAGTTTCCAGAAAAGTTGATTCCACTATTCATCAACAATATAGTTGAAGAAAAAGCTTTGCCGGTTTATGGCGATGGGCAATATACCAGAGACTGGTTATACGTTATTGATCATGCTACAGCAATTGATGCTATTTTCCACAATGGACGAGAAGGCGAGACTTATAATATTGGTGGTTTAAACGAATGGACTAATCTCGATTTAATTCAGTTATTATGTGAGTTGATGGACGAGAAGCTCGAGAGAGAAAAAGGCAGTTCGGCATGTTTGATTACTTATGTGAAAGATCGCCCAGGACACGATAAACGCTACGCTATTGATGCAAGCAAATTATGCAATGAATTGAATTGGAAGCCCTCGGTAGATTTCCGAGAAGGGCTTTCTAAAACGATTGATTGGTATTTGCAGAATTCAGAATGGCTAGAACACTTAACTTCGGGTAGCTACACCGAATATTACCAAAAGCAATACGCCGATAGATGATTTCTATCTTCAAAAATATCTTCGGAAAGAAAGAGGAAGTGAATATCGACTTCTCCCAGATAGGAGTGGATATGCATTCACACCTCATTCCAGCTATAGATGATGGTTCAAAATCTATGGAGGATTCTTTGAAGATGATTCAAGGCTTTATTGATTTGGGCTATAAGAAAGTGATTACGACTCCTCATATCATGAGTGATTTCTATCAGAATAGCCCAGAGACTATTTTGCCTCCTGCCGATGAAATAAAGAAGATTTTAAATGGCGAAATAGAATTCTCAGCGGCTTCAGAATACTACGCTGATGCGGAGTTTTTGAATAAACTTCAAACTGAAAAACTACTTTGTATAGCCGATAATTATCTGCTCTTTGAATTTTCCTTTCTAGAGGAGCCCAACAATGTAGAGGAGGTTATTTTTCAGATGGGATTGAAAAGCTATAAACCTATTTTGGCGCATCCAGAGCGCTATCCATACTTCACTCAAAAACACAAGGGGCTTTCAAAATTTGAAGACCTCAAAAGTAGAGGTGTAGACTTACAGTTAAACCTGCTTTCATTAATTGGTCATTATGGTCCCGAAGTGAAAAAGACGGCTGAGCAATTAATTGATGCGAATTTAATAGATTGGGTGAGTTCCGATTGTCATCACCAAGGACATATGAAACTGATTAAAGAGAAAGTTTCGAAATCTGTTTACCTCCAGAAACTGATTGATTCGGGGAATTTGAAGAATATGAGTTTATTGAAGTAGGTCATCCTGAACTTGTTTCAGGATCTGTTTGATATAACGTAAGTATGTAGATTAGGGATTCTTAAATGCATTCAGAATGACATTTTCCCATAATTTATCGACCAAAAAAAAGCGCTCCAAAGAGCGCTTTTTTTTATTTAAATTCACCTAACGTCTAGGTCTAACAACTAATAACCAACAATTAAATACAAGCTGATTCAGTCGGCATTTGTCGATCTACTTTTTTGACCAAACCTTGAAGAACTTTTCCGGGCCCTACTTCTGTGAAGCTCGAAACACCATCAGCAATCATTTGCTGCATAGTTTGAGTCCAACGTACAGGAGCGGTTAATTGTGCTACCAAATTCCCTTTAATCTCATCAGGATTTGTAATTGCCGAAGCCGTTACATTTTGGTATATAGGACAAGCTGGCGTATTGAATGTTGTCGCCTCGATAGCTTGAGCTAATTCTGCACGAGCAGGTTCCATTAAAGGAGAGTGGAATGCACCACCAACGGGGAGAACTAAGGCTCTACGAGCTCCTGCTTCTTTCAATTGTTCACAAGCATCGTTTATGGCATCTACAGCACCGGAAATAACAAGTTGTCCAGGGCAGTTGTAGTTTGCGGCAACCACAATACCATCAACTTTAGCGCAGATGTCTTCAACTACATCATTTTCCAAACCTAGAATTGCAGCCATAGTAGAAGGCTCAGCCTCACAAGCAGCTTGCATGGCTAATGCTCTTTTAGAAACCAATTTCAAACCATCTTCAAAAGATAAAACTCCTACAGCTGTAAGTGCAGAAATCTCCCCTAAAGAATGCCCCGCTACCATTTCTGGTTTAAAGCTTTCGCCTAACAATTTAGCTAGGATAGTAGAGTGTAAGAAAATGGCTGGTTGAGTAACTTTCGTTTGCTTCAACTCTTCAGCTTCGCCTTCGAACATGATGTCCGTAATGCGGAAACCTAAGATTTTGTTGGCTTGCTCGAATAATACTTTTGCTTCTTCCGAAGCTTCGTATAGGTCTTTACCCATTCCTGAGAATTGAGCTCCTTGACCTGGGAAAAGGTATGCTTTCATATTTTTGTTTGCTGTCAGCCTTCAGCGATGAGCCTTCAGCTTTTTTCACTTTATACCTTGTACCTACTACTTTATACTTAGCACCTCTTTTATCTACTCAATCCTTTCACCAAGCTCATAAATTCCTGACGTGTGATGTCTTCATCCATAAAGGCGCCCGAAAAGGCAGAGGTTGTAGTAACCGAATTTTGCTTTTGAACACCACGCATTTGCATACACAAATGTTGAGCTTCAATACAAACTGCCACACCCTGAGGTTTTAATGTCTCATGTAAGCAATCGCGGATTTGATCCGTCAAACGCTCTTGAACTTGAAGTCTTCTAGAGAATGCATCTACCATTCTAGGGAACTTACTCAGCCCTACAATATGTCCGTTAGGGATATAGGCGATGTGGCATTTCCCAAAGAAAGGCAACATATGGTGTTCGCAAAGAGAGTATACCTCGATGTCTTTTACGATCACCATCTCGTCGTATTTCTCCGCAAACATTGCCGACTTTAGAATCTCTGCAGGATCTTGATCGTAACCTTGAGTTAGGTACTGCATTGATTTAGCTACACGCTCAGGAGTTTTTAATAAGCCTTCTCTCTCGGTGTCTTCACCAATATGAATTAAGACTTCTTTAAAGTGAGCTGAAAGTGCATTTGTGCAGTCTTCGTCGTAGTGTTCTATCTTTTTGTAGCCCATAATATTATCCGAAATATTCTACAAAGTTGTTTTCTGTTTCCTGAATTTTGATGCAGTGTAATTCAACACCCATTGCTTTAACAGGAGCTGCTAACTGATTCCAAATTTCAATCGCTAAAACTTCTGTAGAAGCCATTTTACCTTTCATAAAGTCTACATCCAAATTGATGTTTTTATGATCGAGCTTGTCAATGACTTTTTCCTTTATTACAGGACTCAAATCTTTTAGGTTCACCACGAAGCCTGTATCTGGATTTACCTCACCTTTTACGGTAACGTAAAGAACGAAGTTGTGTCCATGCCAGTTCTCATTAGAACAAGGCCCGAAAACTTCAAGGTTTTTAGCGGCATCCCAGTCTGGGTGTGATAACTTATGTGCTGCGCAAAAGCGCTCTCTTCTTGTGATGTAGATCATCGTGTCTGTAAATTTTACGCTGCAAAGATATGGTTTTTTGGTCGATGGACTTTGGTCGGTGGTCGGTGGATTTCTATGAGTAATTTTGAAGCGGAAAGTCTTACTCTTATCCATCTTTCAGGTCTATTCCTTCTACAGTCCATCGTCCATACTCCACCGACTATCTAACAACTATTCCCTATTCCCCATTCCCTATTTCCTAATTACCACGTATCTTTGATTTTATGAAGACACTCATCGTATCCGCCACACATCTCGAATTGAAGCCTCTATTGGATAAGGCTGAAAAAATAAAACGCATCGACGATAAGTTAAGTGCATATAAGTTGGATGATGTGGAATTCGATTTGCTCTGCACCGGAGTTGGAATGGTGGCTACGGCCTTTCATATGGGGCGAGTGTTGGCGGCGAATAGTTACGATAAAGTGATTAATGTAGGGATAGCTGGTTCCTTTGAAAAGAACATCCCTTTGGGGACAGTTGTAGAGATTGTAGAAGATGAGTTTCCTGAGATGGGTGCTGATGACGGAGAACACTTTTTATCGCTCCTAGATTTAGAATTAATAGAGGCTGATGATTTCCCTTATCAATCGGGTGTGTTGACCAACGAACAAAATATTTGGAGTTTGAGCTATCCTAAGGTGAAGTCGATAACAGTAAATACAGCCCACGGTTGCGAGGAACGTATCGCCAAAACCGAAGAGCGTTTTCGCCCACAAGTAGAAAGTATGGAAGGAGCCGCCTTTTTTTATGCCTGTAAAACAGCAAAGATTCCTTGTCTTCAAATTCGTTCTATTTCCAATTATGTAGAGCGACGAAACAAGTCCACTTGGAATATACCCCTTGCCATTCAAAATTTGAATACTGAAATATTTAAGTTTATCTAATGAAGAAGCTCAGTATAGGGTTTTCTCCTTGTCCCAATGATACCTTTATTTTTGATGCACTTATTCACGGTAAAATTGATACCGAAGGATTGGAATTTGAAGTGCATATGGCAGATGTTGAAGAGCTCAACCTAATGGCTTTTCGTGGTGAATTGGATATAACTAAATTGAGCTATCACGCTTTTCTTCATATAGTGGAAGACTATGTGATGATGGACTCTGGTTCTGCGCTCGGGAATAACTGTGGTCCTTTATTGATAAAGAATAGTGGCTCTGAGAATCCAACTGTAAACGATGTAGTTGCCATTCCAGGTAAACACACCACAGCGAATTTCCTGTTGAATTATGCATTTCCTGAATTGCAAAACAAGAAGGAGTTACTCTTTTCAGATATAGAGTCATCTATAAAAAGCAAGGAGGTTTCTGCGGGTCTCATCATTCACGAAAACCGTTTTACCTATGCCGATCGAGGATTTGAAAAAGTAAAAGATTTAGGTGAGCACTGGGAGGAAAGTACTGGAATGCCCATTCCTCTCGGAGGAATAGCCATCAAAAGAAATTTAGATAAAGATCTGCAAGAAAAAGTACAAAGACTCATTCGAAAGAGTTTGGAGTTCGCCTTCGAAAATCCTGCTGAAAGTTTGGGCTTTGTAAAACAGCATGCCCAAGAAATGGATGCTGAAGTCATGCAAAAGCATATCAATTTATATGTGAATGATTACAGCCTTTCTCTTGGAGAAATAGGAAAAGCCGCCATTCAGTATATGTATGATTTTTCGGTGGAGACGAAGCTAATTACTTCGACTGAGAAGAATTTGTTTGTGTGATTTTATTGCTTCAATATCTTTTCCCAAGACCATTTTTTCTCAGTCCTTATTCCAATCAGATAAATTCCTTTGTCAAGCTCTGAAATGTCGATTGTTGTTTCTGTCAGATTACAATCCAATCTTTTAATTACTTTTCCCGAGATGTCTGTTATGATAAGCTCTTTAATAAAGTATTCATTTTTGATGTTAAGAATATCACTCGTTGGGTTAGGGTAGATGCTCGTTCTTGATAGGTTTTCTTCGAGCCCTACTGAGTAGTAAGGTGCAAATCTGTAGACTTGTCCTTCTTCGGGGTAATTATCTAATATATCATAAGATCCAGTATCAATACCAGACATCATGTTGGAAGTATGTAGGTGATAATCCGGCACATTCGTTATTCCTCCGAGAGTGAATGAGTATTCTGTTTGAGTCCATCCTTCTATATAACAAGTTAGGCCAGTTATTGATTTGGAAATTGAGTCTTCATTTGATATGGATGATGAGCCATAATGAAACTCGATAATATCTGAGTTTTGATAAAGCCATATTTGATAGTTTAAACTATTGTCGTAAGTGTCTTTAATTCCAATATTTTTCCACTGAACAACTAATATGCTATCACTTCCGAATTCAATAAGCTTAAAGCTAATTGGTGAAATTGACAAGGAATCCATCTCCGTACTGTTGTCTTTTATTCGGTATGGATGTGGAATCATGTAGCTCTGATACCCATCATCTACATCATTCGGGTGCCAGTCCTTAAGGCCATGCTTGGACCAAGGGCTTTTGACGATTGTAATGTTTTCTAAAGAAATGCCAAAAAAGGAAAAGTCAATGTCTACTGGAATTGATGTTGAGTTATATTCCCAAGGTGCTCCACTGGCTATTAAAATGCCATCATTGATTTCTACATAAGGCATTGTATAATGAGAAAAGTCGTAGTAATTGGCTATTTGTGCATTTATATTGAATGCTAAAAGCAAGCTTGTAACGGTAGTTAAAAACCTGATTTTCATAATTTTATTTTTAAATTTGTGAGTTAAAGATAATGAATATTTAATTGTGTGCTTATGTGAGCCGCAACATCTATTGATGTGAAACTTTAAGGAAACAACTTATAAATATCATTTCGTTTCACAAATAGAGATAGGCTAAGAACTCTCATCTATACAATCGAATACTTCACTTTCACTTACGCTGTCAGTTGCGTCGGCTTGTTGCATTAAAAGCAATAATCCTAAGTCCTCTTTCTCTTCTTTACTTAAAGCATTTAAACGCTCTTGTTCTCTATGTTGAACATAAAAACGAACCGCCTTTTCCATTAGAGCTTTTACGCTTATATCTTCAAACACAGAAAGCATTTTCACTTTTCTTAGTACCGTGTCATCTATGTCAATATTCTTTCTAATAATGCGTATTTTATACAAATATACATAATATATACTTTGTGCTGTTACTCCTATGTTTGTACACTAGATTGTTAAATCACTAATTTTTCATCCCAATAACCATCGGGACAGGATAGTAAACAAATTTATTATTCTGTCTGCATACTTCCTTTAATACATTAGCTTGATCTGTATTCTTAGCCTAGGATTTAAATCCTGGCTAAGACAATTTATTCGTGCTTCTGATAATCCCGAGAAGATCGGGCATGATGACAATTATCTCAGATTTACCTACTGAAAACTGACACCTGATACTGAAGGCTATTTTCATTATTTAGCACCAACAATTACTCATTAAAAATTAGTAATTACTTATTTCCCCTTACCTTGCTAATCTTATAAACCACCGGCAATGAAAAAACTTTTGACCGTGTTGTTCGCTTTGGCTTTATCCAATTCGTGCGTACAATCACAAGACAATCACAAGATGGAACACGCACACACCAATAGATTAATAGACGAAACCTCACCGTACTTATTACAGCACGCCCACAATCCTGTAGATTGGTATCCGTGGGGAGAGGAGGCTTTTGCAAAAGCAAAGGCTGAGAATAAATTGGTGATTATTAGTGTGGGTTATTCTGCTTGCCATTGGTGTCACGTAATGGAGCACGAAAGTTTTGAAGACGACTCCGCTTCGGCGGTGATGAACGATCGCTTTATCAGTATTAAAGTTGATAGAGAAGAGCGTCCCGATGTAGATCAGATTTATATGAACGCTGTTCAGTTGATGACCGGTAGAGGTGGTTGGCCGCTTAACTGTATCGTTTTACCCGACGGGAGACCTCTTTGGGGTGGAACCTATTTCAGAAGAGATCAATGGATAGAGCAAATCAATACCATTGCAGACTTTTATGAGAAAAATCCTGAAAAAGCTGTGGAGTATGCCGAGCGATTAACACAAGGTATAAAGCAGAGTGAATTGGTAGTATTCAATGAGGAAGAAGCTCAGTTTAGCAAGCTTCAGTTGAAGCAAGTATACGATTCGTGGTCTGAGAATTTTGATAATGTCGAAGGCGGTCCTGATAGATCACCTAAATTCCCTATTCCAAATAACTATCAATTTCTATTGCGTTATGCTCATTTAAGTAATAATCAAGCGGCGCTGAATCACGTAAAGTTAACACTCGACAAGATTGCTTACGGTGGGATTTACGATCATTTGGGTGGAGGGATTACGCGCTATTCAACCGATAAGCTATGGAAAGTGCCTCACTTCGAAAAGATGCTCTACGATAATGGGCAAGTGGTGAGCTTGTATTGTGAAGCGTATCAGAAGTTCAAGGATGAAGATTATAAAAAATTGGTATACGGAACACTTGAGTTTATTGAGCGTGAACTTCAGTCTAAAGAGTCTGCTTTTTATTCAGCTTTAGATGCTGATAGCGATGGTGAAGAAGGTAAGTTTTACATCTGGAAGAAAGAGGAACTAATCACTCTATTGGGCGACGAATATCCACTTTTTGCCGATTATTATAATGTGAATAACAAAGGTTATTGGGAGCACGATAATTATATTTTGCTCCGTGAGGATGACGATGAAACGCTAGCCAAAAAACACAATCTTTCAGTTGAGGAACTACAAGCCAAAATGGCTGTTTCTGAAAAGATTTTGATGAAGGAACGCGATACGCGAATTCGCCCTGGCTTAGATGATAAAACTTTGACTTCGTGGAATGGATTGATGTTGAAAGGTTATGTGGATGCTTATCTTACTTTTGGTGAGCAGCACTTCTTGGATGTGGCTTTAGACAATGCCAAGTTCATCCTGAAAAAGCAGTTGCGCAGAGATGGTGGCTTGAATCATTCCTACAAAGAAGGTCGTTCAACGATTAACGGTTATTTAGAAGATTATGCTTTTGTAATTGATGCTTTCTTGAAATTATACGAAGCTACTTTTGATGAGATATGGCTGAAAGAAGCAGATGCTTTGATGGCTTATTCTATAGAGCATTTTTACGATGATGAATCTAGAATGTTCTTCTTTACTTCGGATGAAGATCCTGCTTTAATTGCTCGTAAAATGGAAGTGAATGACAATGTGATTCCTGCTTCAAATTCTGCAATGGCAAATAACTTATTCGTTTTAAGTCATCATTATGATAGAGCCGATTATAATGAAAAGGCTATTCAGATGCTGAACAATGTTATTGCTGATGTAAATCGTTATCCTTCGGGATATTCAAACTGGCTAAACTTATTAATCAACCAAGTATATCCTTTCTACGAGGTAGCTGTATTAGGTAAAGATGCTACTGATAAATCTGTGGAATTACACAGTACTTATATTCCAAATAAGATGTTGTGTGGTTCTACAAAAGAGAGCAAACTTCCACTACTTGAAAATCGCTATAGCAAAGGACAAACACGTATCTTTGTCTGCGAAAACAAAGTGTGTCAGATGCCTACCGAAGATGCGGATAAGGCGATCGAATTGATGAAATAAGATTTATGATTGTTGTTACAGGCGCTGCCGGATTTATAGGTTCTTGCATGGTTTCGAAGTTAAACCAAGAGGGCTTTAAGGATATTATTGTTGTTGATGATTTTTCTCGGGAGGATAAAAACGCCAATCTCCAGGGTAAAACTTTCACGGCAAAAGTTCACCGCGACGACTTTTTTGACTGGTTGTCAGAAAATGAAAACCATATTCAGTTCATATTTCATATTGGTGCACGTACCGATACAAGTGAGTTTGATATTGATCTTTTCGATAAGCTAAACCTGAATTATACCAAACAAATGTGGAATGCCTGTGTAGAATATGGTATTCCATTATTGTATGCTTCTTCTGCCGCCACTTATGGTTTGGGAGAGCAAGGTTATGAGGACTCTCATAAAGTGGTCGATAAGTTGATTCCACTAAATCCTTATGGAGATTCAAAAAACGATTTTGATAAATGGGCGCTTGCACAAGAACGCCAACCTTATTTTTGGGCTGGAATGAAGTTCTTTAACGTGTATGGTCCTAACGAATATCATAAAAGTCGAATGGCATCGGTGGTTTACCATACTTTTAAGCAAGTAGGGGAAACGGGTGCTATGAAATTGTTCCGTTCGCACAACCCAGATTTTGAAAATGGAATGCAATTGCGCGATTTCGTTTATGTGAAGGATGTAGTAGAGGTATTGTATTTCTTCTTACACCATCGCAAAGATTCTGGTTTATACAATTTAGGAACGGGTAAGGCGAGAGCTTTTCTCGATTTGGCGAAGGCTACCTTTAAAGGAATGAATGTTACAGAAGACATCAGCTTTATGGATACGCCAGCCGATATACGCGATAAATATCAGTATTTTACTGAGGCAAATATGTCGAAGTTAGCAAGTATTGGCTACAACAAAACTTTTCACACTTTGGAAGAAGGCGTTGCCGATTATGTTGGCAATTACCTACTCAAGAATACCTACTATTAAGACTTCATCTGAATGAATTATTTATCGGTACAAGATTTAGGGAAATCCTATGGGATTCAAACTCTTTTTAAAGGATTATTCTTTGGTATTGACCAAGGGCAAAAAGTAGCTTTAGTTGCTCGGAATGGAACTGGAAAAACCACCATTCTTAGAGCTTTGGCTGGATTAGAGTCTGCTGATACTGGGGAAGTAGTATGGCGTAAGGGTATTAAGGTGGCTTTCTTGCAGCAAGAGTCGGATTTTGGCGATGCTAAAACGGTTTTTGAAGCTATATATGAGTCCGATAATCCAATGCTCTCCGCAATTCAAGAATATGAAGCAGCTTTATTAACTCCTGAGGATGCCGATGTATTCCAGAGTGCATTCGACAAGATGGATCAGTTGGAAGCTTGGGACTACGAGGTTAAGGTAAAAACAATTTTATCGAAGTTAAAGCTCGAGGAGCTAACTCAAGAAATTTCTGTACTCTCTGGAGGTCAACGAAAAAGACTTTCTCTAGCCAAAATATTAATCGATCAACCCGACTTTTTAATCCTTGATGAGCCTACCAACCATTTGGATTTGGAAATGATTGAATGGTTGCAAGAGTATCTTACAAAAGAGCAAGTAACACTCTTTATGGTTACTCACGATCGTTATTTCTTGGATGCTATTTGCAACGAGATTCTAGAATTAGAAGAGGGTGAGCTATTTAGATACAAAGGCAATTACACTTACTATTTAGAGAAGAAGCAAGAACGTCAGGCTGTCATGCAGACGAATATCGGTAAGGCCAAAAATCTTTATTCTAAAGAGCTGGAGTGGATGCGTAGGCAACCAAAAGCTCGAGGTACTAAGTCGAAAGCCCGTATCGATAGTTTTTATGATGTAGAGAAATCTGCTAAAAAAAGAATCAAAAACGATAAGGTTCAGCTGGAAGTGCAAATGACGCGCTTGGGCTCTAAGATTTTAGAACTCCACAAAGTGTCGAAGTCTTATGGCGATCTTAAAATCCTCGATCAGTTTACTTATACTTTTAAGAAGCGTGACCGCATTGGTGTTGTAGGGAAGAATGGAGTAGGGAAAACTACTGTATTGAATATGCTTATAGGATCTGAATCGATCGATGCAGGTAAAATTATAATCGGTGATACGGTAGTTATCGGGTATTATACCCAAAGTGGCATGAAGATGGACGCAAGTAAACGCGTAATTGAAATTGTCCGCGATATTGCTGAGTATATTCCTTTGGCGGGTGGTCGTAAGCTGACTGCAGCTCAAATGTTAGAGCGTTTTCTGTTTACTAAAGATGCGCAATGGAAACGTGTTTCGGTACTGAGTGGTGGAGAGAAAAAGAGGTTATACCTACTTACCATCCTCATGAAAAACCCGAACTTCTTAATCCTCGATGAGCCTACCAACGACTTGGATTTGATAACTCTTAAAGTTCTCGAAGATTTCTTAGATGAGTTTGAAGGTTGTATGATTACGGTGTCTCACGACCGTTACTTTATGGATCGATTGGTGGATCATTTATTCGTTTTTGAAGGTGAAGGTAAGGTGAAGGATTTCCCAGGGAATTATACTGACTACAGAGAGAATGTTACTGCTGATGGTAAGCTGAAAATAGCTAAGCCTAAACAAAAAGTTATAGCTAAAGTAGAAGTTACTGAAAAGCATAAACTTACTTATAAGGAGAAGAAAGAATACGATACCATTGAATCTGTGATTGATACCATGGAACAAGAGAAAGTTTCTATAGGAGAGCAGTTTAACGATCCTAGTTTAGATACCGAAAAGATGAAGGAACTAGGTTTGCGTTTAAAGGCTTTAGATGATGAGATTGCTGAGAAGACGGACCGATGGATGGAATTGGCCGAACTAGTCGGTTAATTAGTAATTAGTAATTATTAATTCTTAATGTCTGTATTAAGAGATGTTCTTTTTAGAGTATGTAGTTATCTGACTTACAGGTATAAGGCTGTAAGCGCGCATGGCCTGCACTCTCCTTTTCTTTTCGATTTTTATAATGAAGTAATTGCTCCAAACAAGGAGTTTTACTTTTTTACACGATTTAGAGCTGTACTTCCTGCATACGGGCAATTTATTTCTGAGAGAGATGCGCTCTTTTTATATAGATGGACTGCTTTTTACAAACCCGATTCTGTCAGGTTAATGAGTGTCAATTTCCCAGCTTCTTTAGCCTTATCTATTCCTACAAATCTCAAGATCCTGTCTGTTACTTCTCTTAATGATTATACTGATAAAGAGCATCACCTGTTGGCTAGCGAAGGGGTGTTGATTCATGAAAATATACCCACAGAGATGTGTTTCTGTGAAGAGATAAGTGATTCACTAATGACTTCATTGTCGGATTATAAATGTGTGATTATTTATAAGCCTCACCAAAATAAAGCCAAAGATGCAATTTGGAATGAGCTTTGTAGCTCAAAAGAGCTGTCGATTTCAATAGATTTATTTCAATTTGGTATATTGCTTATCGATAAAAATCAAGCGAAACAACATTTCGTAGTTAGAATGAGTTAAAGTGTCTAGTCGTAAGTATTTAGTATCTAGTCCTAGAGAGAACGCCTAATGATGTCGATAATCGTTAATTTCAATACCTAATACCAAACATATGTCCAATCCAATTATTGATATTAAAGGTTTAACCAGAGAATTTCGCGTAGGATCCGAAATCGTCCGAGCGCTGAATGGCATTGATGTGTCCGTTAATAAAAACGAATATCTCGCAATGATGGGCCCCTCTGGGAGCGGGAAATCTACTTTGATGAATTTGTTGGGTTGTTTAGATACGGCAACTTCGGGCACCTATAGTTTGAATGGGACCTCTGTAAGTTCCTTAAAGGATAATGAGCTGGCAGAAATTCGCAATAAGGAAATTGGATTCGTTTTTCAAACCTTTAATTTACTTCCACGATTAACAGCATTAGACAATGTAGCCTTGCCTTTGATTTATGCAGGAGTAAGTACTAAAGAACGCAAAGAAAGAGCTGCTGAGGTTTTGGCTAAAGTGGGTTTGAGCGATCGTATGAATCATCGTCCTAATCAGCTCTCGGGTGGACAAAGACAGCGTGTGGCGATTGCACGAGCCATGGTGAATAACCCATCAATCATATTGGCTGATGAGCCTACGGGGAATTTAGATTCCAAAACGTCTTTAGATATTATGCATTTGTTTGAAGAGATTCATCAGATGGGAAATACCGTAATTGTAGTGACACACGAGGAAGAGGTGGCAAGTCACGCACATCGTATTCTTCGTTTGCGCGATGGTTTGGTAGAATCTGATTTGCCAAATAAGAATATCGTGAAATTAAAGAGATAAGCATGAAGGTATATACTAAAACAGGCGATAAAGGACAGACTTCTTTATTTGGAGGTCAAAGAGTTTCAAAAGGGCATTTGCGAATTCATGCCTATGGCACCGTAGATGAATTGAACTCTTATATGGGTTTACTACGCGATTTATCTGCGGATGAAATTCGCAATCAAGAAATTCAAAGAATTCAAGACCGATTATTTACCCTTGGGGCTTTGTTGGCTACTGAAAGTGAGAAGGCTAAAAAGCGATTACCTCTCATAAAACAAAATGATGTAGTGGTTCTGGAACAGGCAATTGATGCCATGGAACTGACCCTTGAGCCGATTAAAACTTTTGTTTTACCTGGAGGGCATCCAACCGTTTCTTACTGTCATATTGCCCGTTGTGTTTGCAGACGCGCCGAGCGCTTAAGTGTTGAGTTGGCTGAGGATAACGATATTGAGGCCCTAGTAATCCAATATTTAAATCGCTTGTCTGATTATCTTTTTGTACTTTCCCGCTTTCTTACCAAAAGCCTTGGTGCTAAAGAGATTCCTTGGTTGCCCGAAAAGACTAAGTAAGAGATGGCTGAGAATAGATTTGCTCAGTTTATGAAATAAATTATATTTGCAAAAAATTAGAACAAGAGAATTATGTATTGGACTTTGGAATTAGCATCCTATTTGAGTGACGCTCCTTGGCCGGCAACGAAAGACGAATTAATTGATTATGCGATTCGTACTGGTGCCCCTTTGGAAGTGGTGGAGAATTTGCAGGCGATAGAAGATGAGGGTGATACTTATGAGTCAATAGAAGAAATTTGGCCAGATTATCCTACTGAAGACGATTTCCTCTGGAACGAAGATGAATATTAATAGACAGCCCTCGATTATTCGGGGGCTTTTTTTTGGGACTAATTAGCTTGTCATAATAATTACAGCTTACTGTTTTGACTGTTATAAATGACATTGATTATTTGCCACATGTCAGTAATTCAATACAAAAAGTCGTATTTTAGTCTAGCAATTTTGAGTAAATGACGCTTTGTCCGATTTGCGTTTTTGGCTTTGTTTTTGTCATGATAAAGACCGTAATTAAACAAGAAGATTAGTGCATTTTAGCTACATTTGTTATCCGTTGAAAAAAATAGAAAATGAGTTTTATACAGAATATTTTAGGAAAGTTATTTGGATCCAAAGCAGAGAAAGATCTTAAGGAGCTACAACCCATTGTCGATATAGTTCACCAAGCTGAAAAAGCGATTATTTTATTGTCAGACGACGAGCTTCGTGCCCGTACATTTGATTTTAAAAGCCGTATAGCAGAACGTATTTCTTCTCAAGAGGCAGAAATTGCCAAAATCCAAGCTGCTATCGAGTCCGAAGAAATTCCGGTTGTTGATAGAGAGGGAGCTTATAAGCAGATTGACGAGCTAAAAAATAGTGTAGAAGAAATTACAGAGGATGCACTTAATGAGATTCTTCCAGAAGCTTTTGCTGTTGTTAAAGAAACTGCCAGGCGTCTTTCCGAAAATGGAACTTTGGAAGTAACAGCCCAGGATTTTGATAGAGACTTAGCAGCTAACTTCGATTTTGTAAATATTGAAGGTGAAAAAGCAATTTGGGCCAATGAATGGACAGCTTCTGGGGTCGATCTGTCTTGGAACATGATTCACTATGATGTACAGCTGATTGGTGCAAAAGTGCTTCACGATGGTAAGGTTGCCGAGATGCAAACTGGTGAAGGTAAAACCTTAGTGGCTACACTTCCAGTCTACTTAAACGCCTTGTCTGGCAAAGGGGTGCACGTGGTAACTGTTAACGATTATCTAGCAAAACGTGACTCGGAGTGGATGGGTCCTTTGTATCAGTTCCACGGTTTATCGGTTGACTGTATTGATAAGCATCAACCTAATTCTGATGCAAGAAGAAAAGCGTACCGTTGTGATATTACCTTTGGTACGAACAATGAATTTGGTTTCGATTACCTGAGAGATAATATGGCTCGTTCGCAAGAAGATTTAGTTCAGCGCGAGCACAACTTTGCCATTGTCGATGAGGTAGATTCTGTATTGATTGATGATGCACGTACACCATTGATTATTTCAGGGCCTGTGCCTAAAGGAGATGAACACGAGTTTGTGGAGTTAAAACCACAAATTGAAAAGATATATGCCGAGCAGAAAAAGTTAGTTACTACGGAGCTTTCCGAAGCTAAAAAACTTTTTGCTGAAGGAAATAAAGAAGAAGCCGGTAAGAAATTATTTCGTGCTTTTAGAGGTTTGCCAAAAACCAATGCACTAATCAAATTCTTGAGTGAAGAAGGTGTTAAAATGCTACTTCAGAAAACTGAGAATTTCTATATGCAAGATCAGTCAAAGGAAATGTACCTCATCGATGATGATTTATTCTTCACGATCGATGAAAAGCACAATTCTATAGAATTGACGGATAAAGGTGTTGATTTACTTTCTACTGATGCTTCCGATGAGTCTTTTTACATCCTCCCAGATGTAGGTACTGAATTAGCCAAGCTAGAAGAGAAAGCGAAGGCTGGTGAAGAAGTGATGGAAGAGAAAGAAGCCTTGATGCGTGATTTCGCTGTAAAGAGCGAGCGTATTCATACAATGAATCAGCTTTTGAAGTCTTATGCTTTATTTGAGAAGGAAGTCGACTATGTGGTGATGGACAATAAGGTGAAAATTGTTGACGAGCAAACAGGTCGTATCATGGAAGGTCGACGTTATTCCGATGGGCTCCACCAAGCAATTGAGGCAAAAGAGAATGTGAAGATTGAAGCGGCAACGCAAACCCATGCTACTGTAACACTTCAGAATTATTTCAGAATGTACAACAAACTGTCAGGGATGACGGGTACAGCTGAAACGGAAGCAGGGGAGCTTTGGGATATCTATGAATTGGATGTGATTGTGATTCCTACCAATCGCTCAATTTCAAGAATCGATCACGAGGATAAAGTATATAAGTCGCAACGTGAAAAATACAATGCGGTTGTCGAAGAAGTTGTAAGTCTATCAAAGTCGGGAAGGCCAGTATTGGTGGGTACCACTTCGGTTGATATATCTGAGAAATTATCTCGCATTCTTCAAATTAGGGGGATAGACCACAATGTGCTGAATGCAAAAAAGCATCAGCGTGAGGCGGATATTGTTGCGGAAGCAGGACAGCCTGGAAAAGTAACTATTGCTACCAATATGGCTGGTCGTGGTACGGATATTAAGTTGTCAGACGAAGTAAAACAATCGGGTGGTTTAGCCATTGTAGGTACTGAGAGACACGATTCTCGTCGTGTCGACCGTCAGCTAAGAGGTCGTTCGGGACGTCAAGGGGATGTGGGTTCTTCACAATTCTTTATTTCTCTGGATGATAAGTTGATGCGTTTATTTGGTTCGGAGCGTATAGCCAAACTAATGGATCGTATGGGCTTGGAAGAGGGCGAAGTAATTCAGCACTCTATGATTTCGAAGTCTATTGAACGTGCACAGCGTAAAGTTGAAGAAAATAACTTTGGTGTTCGTAAGCGTCTTTTAGAATATGATGATGTGATGAACTCTCAACGAGAGGTGGTTTATAGATTGCGTCGTCACGCATTGAAAGGAGATCGACTTTCGGTTGATATCACAAATATGTGTTATGATATGTGTCAGTTATTGGTGCAACATCATCACGAAGTGAACGACTATGAAGGTTTGAAATTAGATGTTCTTCGTTCATTCTCTATGGATTGTCCTTTTGACGAAGAGACTTTCAATAGTGGTAAGTTAGCAGATGTAGTAGACTCTCTTTATGAGGAGAGTTTAAAGGCATACCGTTCGAAGATGGAGCGTATTGCAGAAACTGCTTTCCCTGTGATTAAGGGAGTTTTTGAAGACGAAAATGCAAAATTTGAAAATATCGTAGTTCCATTTACCGATGGTTCTAAGGTGATGCAAGTGGTGACGAACCTTAGCGAAGCATACGAAACTGAGGGTAAAGCTTTGATCAATTCATTTGAGAAAAATATTACACTAGCTATCATCGATGAATCGTGGAAAGTACATTTACGCGAGATGGATGAGTTGAAGCAATCGGTACAAAATGCGGTTTACGAGCAAAAAGATCCTTTATTGATCTATAAGTTTGAGTCTTTCAACTTGTTCCGTTCGATGATTGAGAAGTTAAATAGAGATATCGTATCCTTCTTGTTTAAGGCGAATCTTCCAGTTCGCGATCCAAAGCAAGTACAGCAAGCTAAATCTCCTCGTAGAGAAGCTCCAGGCATGACTGCTTCGAGAATGGAGATGCCTCAATATACTTCTAGCTCAACGGCTAATGCTAAAGCTCCGGCTAGACAACAAGCTCCTAAGGCGCAACCCGTTCGCACCGAAGCTAAAGTAGGTAGAAATGAACCTTGCCCTTGTGGTAGTGGTAAAAAATACAAGCAGTGTCACGGTAGATAAGAAGCTTGATATTCTATAAAATGAGGAAGCCCTTTTGCGTTAGCAAAAGGGCTTTTTTATAGAGAAATCTATCTGGGGGAAGTCGATTCGAATTAATAAATGCCTGTGGCAATTACAATTAGCAAAGTAATAAATGCTCCGACACCCAAGAATAGATAAGAAACTGTACGCGCTATATTTTTGGAGATAATCAAATTGTGACTGTCTCCCGCGTGAACCTCAAAAAAATTTAATACAAATGGATCAGGACGATGACTGCGTTTGAGAAAATCACGCAAGCGCATTTTGTCGAGAGGCTTGGAACAGTTTTCACAAACTAATTTCTTGCCCCAAGACCATTGCTCGCAATGTTTACATTTCTTCTCAAATACCATAATCTACATCCTTTAATTTGAACTCACTACAATATACAAAATCAGTTTATTGTATGCAAGTGAAAGTCAATATGTTAGCTTAGAGTTTCTATTGTTAAGTTTAATAACACTCATAAAAAAAAGACCATCTTTTTGAGATGGCCTTCTTTATATATTAAATGAACTTAAGCGTTCAGTTTATTAGCTGTTCATCGAAATAAGGAACTCTGCATTATTGTCGGTACGTTTGATGCGGTCTTTTAAGAAATCCATTGCTTCCAAAGGAGTCATGTCGGCAAGATGCTTTCTCATAATCCACATACGTTGTAATTCTTCTTTACTCATAATAAGGTCTTCACGACGCGTACTTGAGTTCACAAGGTCGATTGCAGGATAGATGCGCTTGTTAGCAATCTTTCTATCCAATTGCATCTCCATATTACCAGTTCCTTTAAATTCTTCGAAGATAACCTCGTCCATTTTAGAACCTGTATCAACCAGAGCGGTAGCAATAATGGTTAGTGAACCACCATTTTCGATATTACGTGCTGCACCAAAGAAACGCTTTGGTTTGTGAAGTGCATTGGCATCGATACCACCCGATAGGATTTTACCCGAAGCAGGAGCTACTGTGTTGTATGCACGTGCCAATCGAGTAATGGAGTCGAGTAGGATAACTACATCATGACCACACTCCACCATACGCTTCGCTTTTTCTAAAACGATATTGGCAACTTTTACATGTCTTTCGGCTGGTTCGTCGAAGGTAGAAGAAACTACTTCGGCATTCACCGTACGCGCCATATCGGTAACCTCCTCAGGACGCTCGTCAATCAAAAGCACAATCATATACACTTCTGGGTGATTCGCAGCAATGGCATTTGCTACTTCTTTAAGAAGTACTGTTTTACCCGTTTTTGGTTGGGCAACAATCAATCCACGCTGACCTTTACCAATAGGCGAGAACAAGTCGATAATACGAGTGGAAATACTAGGATTTTTCTCAGTTATATTGAATTTCTCGTCAGGGAAAAGTGGCGTTAAATGCTCAAAGGCAACACGATCTCTAACATAAGAAGGGTCGCGGCCATTGATTTTATCAATCTTTGTTAATGGGAAGTATTTCTCACCTTCTTTAGGAGGGCGAACTTCACCTTGAACGGTATCACCCGTTTTTAAACCAAAAAGTTTAATCTGCGAATGCGATACATACACATCATCGGGAGAACTTAAGTAGTTGTAATCTGAAGAACGTAAAAATCCGTATCCATCAGGCATTACTTCTAAAACCCCTTGACTAGTTACAAGCCCTTCGAACTCATACTCGGCAGCTTTATTTGATCGTTGATCATTTCTACCTTTTCGTTGATCGCGGTTTTTGTCTCTAGACTGTGCTGGGTTTGGCTTGTGCTTGTGCACAGGCTGTTGTCTTTGTTGATCTCCCTGTTGTGTTCCTTGCTGAGCGATTTGTGGTGTTCCTTGCTGATCGATTTGTGGTGTTCCCTGCTGAGCTGCTTGCTGAGACCCTTGTTGAGGTCTTTGCTGTGGGCGATCCTGTCTTTGACGATCCTCTCTTTGACGATCCTCTCGTTTTACTGGCGCAGGTCTGTCGGCTTGTTTAGTAGCTTCAGGCTTGTTAGGAGTTTCAGGAGCTGCTTCTGGTTTATTCGGTCTAGCAGGAGCATCATCCTTTTTAGGGGCGGTTCTTTGCTCAGCTCTTTTAATTCTATCTAACTGAGATTCGTTTCTCCTTCGAGGCCTCAGTACACGCTCGCGTTCGCGCTGAACAGGCGTATTTTTTTGAGCCTTAGGATCTCTAGTATCTTCTTTAGCTTCAGGTTTTTCTTCAGCAACTTTTTTCACTACTGGAGCTTTTTTCTCTGCAGAAGCAGGTACTTTCTTAGGGGCTACTTGAGAAACTGGTTTCTCTTTTTTAGGCGCCTTAGCAGCTTGTGGGTTTACGGCTTGGTTGTCTAAAATTTGGTAAATAAGATCCATCTTTTTGTAAGATCTGTACTTGCCAACATTAAGTCCCTTTGCTATGTCCTGTAATTCAGGAAGCAACATGCCTTTTAGGTTTAAAATATCGTACATATAAATAAAATGTTATGGGTATAGTTGAAGTCGAATATGACTTGTTTTATCAGAATGATGTTTGAAGAATGGTTCCTTTTTTGATACAGGAACTGGAATTGTTATTGCAATAATACGAATTATTAGTTGAAAGTTAATAGTTATAGGTTAAAAGTTGAATAGGTTAGCAGTGACTTATGATCTGTTATCGGATTGTATTTCTCATTCTCAAATTAGTATTTGGTATTAAGTACAAAGTGTTTTGGAATTTTTAATACGTTGAATAGTTCGTTAACCACTCTCGAATTCTCAAATCGACACATTATCAAATTACTAATCGGTCATTATTAATTACCCCATCATTCATTAATTAGCTATTTTTGGGCAAAAGAAACAAGATGATACAAAGAATACAATCTATATACCTAACCGTAGCAATAATAGCTATGGCATTAGTGTCTTTTAAAGTTCCTGTATGGACATTTAACGAAGACTTATTTATGGCTCAGGATGATACAAAAATGTTCATCTTAACAATTGCCGGTCTTGTATTGAGTGCCTTGGCACTTTTTATGTTTAAGAACCGCAAGTTTCAAATGAAGCTCATCAGATTGGCTGTATTAACCGAGATGGTTATTGGTGTTCGCTTGTTTATGCTTATTAGTGAGTTTGATGCTAGTCTCAATACCAATTGCATTTTACTCCTTGCATTTGCTTTTGTAGCGCTTATAATGGCCTATAAAGGGGTGAGAAAAGACGACGATTTGGTGCGTTCGGTAGATCGTATTCGCTAACGTTTCCCCAGCTCAATTACTTCGAGGTCTTTTATTTCTTTACCATCAATCACAAACCGTAAGATGGTTTTTACTTGGTGAAAGCCGTGTTTTCCGGCTGCTCCAGGATTCATGTGTAAGAGCGACAAGTCTTTATCGTACATCACCTTTAGGATGTGCGAATGCCCTGTGATAAATAGTTTCGGGGGATTGGCTTTTATTTCTTCCCGAATAGGAGGAGAGTAGCGTTTTGGATAGCCACCAATATGGGTAATCCAAACATCCACCTCTTCACACATAAATCGCTGATGAAGAGGGCATTCTTTTCGAATGATATGTGAGTCGATATTCCCATAGACGGCGCGCGTTTTTTTGAAAGTCTTCAATTGGTCTAAAACCTCAACGTCACCAATGTCGCCTGCATGCCATACCTCATCACAGTTTTCAAAATATTTGAATACGGCGGGGTCTAAAAAAGAGTGGGTATCAGAAAGAAGGCCTATGCGTTTCATTATAGTCAATTAGCAGTTTTCGGTTGGCAATTTACAGTTAACAAGTAGAAGTGACTGAGGATTTTGATTTTTGTTAAATTTAAAAGGCATTTTCTAACTTCACTCTCCACTCTTCATTCATCACACTTTACTCTTCATTCATCACGTATCAGTCTTCATACATCACACTTTACTCTTCATTTATCACGCATCGATCTTCATACTTTACTCTTTACTCTTCATTCATCACACTTTGTTCTTCACTCATCACAATTTCCAACTATTAACCTTCAAGTTCCAAACTTTGCTTTATTTTTGGAGAAATAGATAATTAGTGAGGTATTTTATCAGCTTAGCATACAGAGGAACCGATTTTCACGGATGGCAAATACAGCCCAATGCTGTAAGCGTACAAGGGGAAATCAATAAAGGCTTGTCACTTCTTTTAAAAGAGGAAGTGATGATTCTGGGTGCTGGGCGAACCGATACTGGCGTTCATGCCAAGCAGATGTATGCTCATTTTGATACGGATAAGGATCTCGATTTAGAAAAACTTTGTTACCGCTTGAATGCTTATATCTCTGATGCAATCGTCATAAAATCTATTTTCCCTGTTGCCCACGATGCTCATGTGCGCTTTCATGCCACCGCTAGAACCTATGAATACTGGCTTTGTCTAGAGAAAAACCCATTTTTGAAAGAGCGCGCTTGGCTTTTGTATAGCGACCTCGATTTTGAGGCCATGAACAAGGCGGCTTCTCATCTATTGGAAGTGGACGATTTCTCAAGTTTTGCTAAAATCCATAGCGATGTAAAAACGCATATTTGTGATGTTCGTTTGGCGAAGTGGGAGTTGGTAGATGATAAGTGGGTATTTACTATTCAGGCAGATCGCTTTCTGCGAAATATGGTGCGTGCTGTGGTAGGCACTTTGGTGGAAGTGGGGAAAGGAAAAATGACAGTTGAAACTTTTAAAGAGATTATCACCAAAAAAGATCGAGGAGCGGCTGGCGTATCGGCACCTGCTCACGGATTGTATTTGGTGAAAGTTGATTATCCTAAAGATATTGTAGATGGCCGCTGATTCTAAAAAGTCGATTATTGATTTAGGTCTGCTTAAGCGGGTAATGAGCTTTGTGAAGCCTTATCGCTGGGTGTTTAATCTAACGGTGTTTTCTACAATCCTGTTGGGCTTACTCTCTATTACACGCCCGATTTTAATAGAATATACAGTCGATAATTTCATTATTGGTAATGATAAGGAGATGCTCTTGCATTATACCCTTATCATGGTTGGATTACTCATCATGGAGTCTTTCGTACAGTTCTTTTTTATGTATGCTGCCAACTGGATTGGACAGAGTGTGATTAAAGATATGCGCGAAAAGGTTTACAAGAAGATACTCTCTTTTAAGCTTGGCTTTTTTGATAAAACGCCCATAGGGGCTTTGGTAACTCGCTCGGTGTCGGACATAGAAACCATTGCTGAAATATTCTCTCATGGGATTATTGTCATTTTTGGAGATGTCTTTAAAATTGTCATCATCCTCTCGTGGATGTTCTACAAAGACGTTACGCTAACCTTGGTTTCTCTTTCCGTATTCCCAGTGCTTATGGTGGCCACCAAGTATTTCCAGAGGGCTATGAAAAGTGCCTTCGAAGATGAGCGTTCTGCAATTTCTAAGTTGAACACTTTCGTTCAAGAGCATATTACGGGGATGAAGATCGTTCAGATTTTTAACCGTGAGGATGCCGAGTTTGAGAATTTCAAAGTGATTAATAAAGACTTCCGACAAGCCACGATTAGAGCGATATGGTATTTCTCCATTTTCCTACCCGTTATTGAGATTATGAGTGCTTTAGCACTTGGCTTGATGGTTTGGTATGGTGGGGTGAGTATGGTTATGGGCAGTGATGTAAGTCTTGGTTTGATGATGGCTTTTATCTTATTGATAAATATGCTCTTTAGACCGGTAAGGCAATTGGCAGATACAGTAAACACTCTTCAAAGAGGTATTGTAGCCTCTAATAGAGTATTTAAGATTTTGGATACCGACGAACATGTCGATAATAAAGGGACTCATTTATTGGAGCATATTAAAGGTAAGGTAGAGTTTAAGCATCTGAACTTCTCCTATAAAAAGGGAGAACCTATTTTAAAAGATATTTCGTTTACCATTGAGCCCGGACAAAGGTTGGCCCTAGTTGGTGCTACGGGAGCTGGTAAAAGTTCCATTGTAAATTTATTATTGCGTTTTTACGATAGAGAATCGGGGAGCATTTTGGTGGATGGAAAGGATATTTCGGAGTACGAATTGAACTCATTACGCAAGCAGTTGGCTTTGGTCTTACAAGATGTCTTTTTGTTTTCGGATTCTATCTATAAAAATATAGTCCTCGATAAGGATATTCCGCTAGAAGAAGTAAAAGCCGCCGCCGAAGAAATTGGTGTGTCAGAATTTATTGAAGAGCTGCCAGGCGCTTACGATTATAATGTGCGCGAAAGAGGGGTGATGCTCTCCGCTGGGCAGCGACAGTTGATTGCCTTTTTAAGAGCTTATGTGTGCAAGCCGGGGATTCTCATTTTAGACGAGGCTACTTCATCGGTTGATACACATACAGAAATGCTCATTCAGAATGCCATTGAGAAAATTACAGAAAATAGAACTTCAATAATTATTGCACACCGTTTGGCAACCATTCGCAATGCCGATAAAATTCTAGTAATGGATAAAGGGCGTATTGTTGAAGAAGGAAGTCATTACGAACTACTACAAAAGAAAGGCTATTATAGCAAGCTCTTTGAAATGCAGTTTAGTTAGTGAATAGGTAATAGGGAATAGTGAGTAGGAAGTAGTTTTCAATTCTAGGTTTGCCCACGGTCTACCGACCATAGACCATCGTCTAATTCCAAACTATTCTTTCATAATCTTCTTCCAAAGAGTTTCTTCTCCTAGTTTCATTTTGACAAAATAAATACCATCAGCTTGGTTTTGAATGTTCAATTCATATTCTTTTGAATGAACAATAGCTTTGTTCATTAACTCTCCAAGAACATTATAAAGTTCTAAATACTCAATTAAATAGGGGGACTCAATTTTGAAAGTTCCAATTGATGGATTAGGGAATAGACTGATTTCTGACAGTAATTTATCTTCAACAGATAAGATGCAACCCTCTCCAGTACCAATAACAACCACACTTACATTATTCCAAGTTTCGTTAAAGGCAAAATCTTTTTGATGCAAGGTGTAAATAGTTGTGGTGTCTGGACTCACCCAAGGCATTCCTTCAGTTGAAAAGATTACACCATTTACGGACCATTCATAAAAGTAGTCTTCTAAGTTGTTTGTACCTAGCTGTGTTGATTCTCCTTCCTTTAAGCAAATATCTTCTCCTGCGTTGGCAGAGTAGGTGGGTTCATCGCATTTGTAGACTGAAATATCATCAAAGCCATAAACTGCTGGAGCAAACATAAATGACGAACTTGAATGAGAGCATAAATTATCGTAATCATAGATTAATTCATCATCATCAACAAAACAACCCAGTGCTATTGAAGTTTCTCCACCTTCAGCAATAAAACTACCACTATATTGCATCCATTCATTTTCATTTGACACCAGTTCACCTACAGGTGTTGTTAAATTTGATTGAAAATTTTTAAGCACATTATTTGGAGAGCCAGTATATTCATATGGGTCAAAAAATGCATCACCACCAACTAATTCATAATTGGCTAACACGGCACCTATTTGATCTATAGAAGAAGAACATCCTGGTCCCTTTCTAACAAAAAAACTAATGCAATATTCCTCACCTTCAACCAAAGGCTCCTCTAATAGACATGACGTATACTCTCTTGTTTGCTTATAAATATCCCCGTATGTTTGATATACAGAATGAAGCATCATCACAAAATGGTCGCCAGTTTTTGGAGGAATTATTGCAACTGTACTATCTGGGTAATATCCCGTCATTAAAAAGGCTCCATAATAATTTAAACCTATAGTGTCATTATGAGGACTAATATAACCAGGTGTATATAACCCATTATTCCAACTTAGTGCAGTGAAATCAAAACCAAATTGCATTGTAAATTCAGGTAAATATAACTCTGGGTCATATTCTTCAAAACTTGGATTAGGTACAAGGTTTTGAGCAATACCTGCAAAAGGAATAAGTAAGAATAAAAGAAGCTTTTTCATTGATATCATTTTATTGCTTCTAAAATAAGAAATTTAAATGGTTTTGGCTTTCACCTCTCACCTCTCAGCGGTGAGCAGTCAGGAGTCATGAGTCATGAGTCAGGAGTCAGGAGTCACAATCCTTCAATCTCAAAATCGGGATAGCAATCACCATTTAGCATTTGCGTCCACCGACCATTTTCAAATTGTCACATTTTCAAATCATTAATCAGTCATTAGCAATTATTAATTAATCTATCGTCCATGGAGCGAAGCGACATCCCGCCCCTGCGGGACCAACTATTTCCTAAAACTTCTCCTTCAGATATTTCCCTGTTAAGTTGTCTTTGTGCTTGATGATCTCTTCAGGCATTCCTTCAAACATCAACTCGCCACCTTTTTCGCCACCTTCTTTACCGAGGTCTATGAGCCAGTCGGCACATTTAATTACATCCGGATTGTGCTCGATAACTAAAATAGAATGTCCATTTTCGATGAGTGCATTAAAGGATTCTAAGAGCTTTTTGATGTCGTGGAAATGCAGCCCTGTGGTAGGTTCATCAAAAATGAAGAATACTTGTCCGTGCGACTTTCCTTTTCCTAAAAAGGAAGCGAGCTTTACACGTTGTGCTTCACCACCCGAAAGGGTAGAAGATGCCTGTCCTAAATGAATATATCCCAGCCCCACATCTTGAAGTGGTTGTAGGCGTCTCGATATTTTTGTTTGCTCTGTCGTTTGGAAGAATTCTATGGCTTCATCAACGGTTAAGTCGAGGATGTCGAAAATATTTTTCTCCTCGAATTTAACCTCCAGCACTTCATCTTTAAAACGCTTCCCTTTACAGTGTTCACACTCTAGGTGTACATCGGCCATAAATTGCATTTCGATGGTTACTTCACCCTCTCCGTCGCAATGGTCGCAACGACCACCCACGGTGTTGAAAGAAAAGTGTTTGGCTTTATAACCTCGAGCCTCCGATAAAGCTTGATGTGCGTAAAGGTTTCGTATCTCGTCGTAAGCCTTAATATAGGTTACGGGGTTGGAACGCGAGGATTTACCAATAGGATTTTGGTCGATAAACTCCACCGACTTTATCTGGTTGATGGCTCCCGTAAGGCTGTCGTAATGCCCTGCTTTTGGGCCGTAACCGCCAAGAGCTTTTACCAATGCTGGGTAGAATATATTTTTAATCAAACTACTCTTTCCAGAACCACTCACACCACTCACTACTGTAAGTACATTCAAAGGAATGCTCACGTCAACATTTTTTAGATTGTTTTGACGAGCGCCCGTAATTTTTATAGCATCTGTCCAGCTTCTCTTTTTAGGGATATCGATGTTTAGCGTGCCGTTTAAATACTTCGCGGTCATGCTCTTTTTATCGGTTTCAATTTGAGCATGAGTACCACTAAAGACTAATTCGCCACCGTGCATTCCTGCCAATGGTCCCATGTCAATAATCAAATCTGCGGCTTTCATAATGTCCTCGTCGTGCTCCACAACGATAACAGTATTTCCTAAATCGCGCAGATCGCGCAGTATTTTAATCAAACGCTCTGTATCTCTGGAATGAAGCCCAATACTCGGTTCATCCAAAATATACATGGAGCCCACCAAGCTACTCCCTAGGGAGGTTGCCAAATTGATACGCTGAGACTCTCCACCCGAAAGTGTTGAAGATCGACGGTTAATACTCAGATAGCTTAAGCCAACATCTAACAGAAATTGAATTCGCTTGCGGATTTCTATGAGTAATCTGCCGGCGATCTTTTTTTCGTATTTGTCGAGTACCATGGAATCCATGGTCTTTTGTAAAGTATCGATAGGCATATCAACAAGCTCCATAATCGAATAGCCACCTATCTTTACATAGGATGCTTCTTTGCGAAGTCGCTTGCCTTCACATTCGCTACAGGTGGTTTTACCTCGGTATCTCGATAGTAATACGCGGTTCTGAATTTTATAGTTTTTCTTTTCTAGCTTCTCAAAAAACCGATGAATACCAATAAAGGAGTCTTTCCCTTTCCAAATAATATCCTTTTGCTTTTTACTTAATTGGTAATAGGATTTATGGATCGGGAGGTCCCAATTTTCGGCATTGGCAATCAGTTCGTTTTTGTACTTCGAAAGCGTTTCTCCTTTCCAACAGGCAAGGGCGTCTTCGTATATTGAAAGCCCAGAGTTGGGAATCACCAATTCTTCATCAATGCCTACAACACTACCGTAACCTTCGCACGTTTTACAAGCTCCATAAGGGTTGTTAAAACTAAAGAAATGAGTGCTCGGCTCTTCGAAGTTTATTCCATCGATTTCAAAACGATTGCTAAATAGTTGTTGTTCGCCTGAAGTAAATTCTATCAAACATTCACCTCGACCTTCGTGAAAGCAGGTCTGAATAGAATCGGCTAGGCGCTCAGAGAAGTTTTCGTCGTGCTTGATGCTCAGACGATCGATAACGAGGTAAAATTTATCGTCTAGCTCAAACTCTTTTTCTAAAAGGTCTTCAATACGGAGTATTTCTCCTTCGTGCTTCAGCCTAAGATACCCTTGTTGCAAAAGCATCTGAAGGTAAAGCTTAGGGTCTCTCTCGTCGAGATGAGCAGGTGCTAAGAGTAGAAATTTCTCTCCCTCTTCTTTTTTGAGGATATAATCGACAGCATCCTGCACTTGATGCTTTTTCACTTCTTTGCCCGAAACGGGAGAATAGGTTCTACCCACTCTTGCAAAAAGCAACTTCATATAATCGTAAATCTCGGTACTTGTGCCTACCGTTGAACGAGGGTTTTTAGAATTCACCTTTTGTTCGATGGCTATGGCAGGGGAAATACCCTTAATGCTGTCAACTTCGGGCTTGTTTAATCTGCCTAAAAATTGTCGTGCATACGACGAAAGACTTTCTACATAGCGCCTTTGTCCTTCGGCATAAAGCGTGTCAAAGGCTAAACTGGATTTGCCAGAACCCGAAAGACCAGTGATTACCACAAGTTTATTGCGAGGAATGGCCACATTCACATTTTTTAAATTGTGTAAACGTGCTCCTTTTATAAGGATATATTCTTTTGAATCTAGCTGATCAAATTCTTTCATAGAGGTCTTATTCGTGCCGAAAAGCAAACTTAAGAAATTTATGGTTTGGTATGATTGTTGAAAAGTCCTATATTAGAGCAAATCTTTTACTAACGAAAACATTTTTTGCCTATAAAGCATTTCTACCTATTTCATTTTAATTGGATGTTTAACCAAAACGGTAGTATATGTGTGTGCAAAAAAAAACTGATCAACAACTCGTTAGTGCCTTTATTTCTGGCGACACTTTAGCAATCGAACATTTAATCCTTCGCTATAAGGATAAAATCTTTTCATTTATCATTTCAAAAGTACGAGATGAAGATATCGCCAACGATATTTTTCAAGATACTTTTATCAAAGTTATCAATACACTTAGAGCAGGACGCTATAATGAAGAAGGGAAATTTATCTCTTGGACGATGCGCATTGCTCACAATTTGGTGATTGACCATTTCCGCAAAACAGCAAGAGTACGAATGGTTCGTCCAAACGAGGACTTCGATATTTTTGATGTGATTAGTGATCTGGCACCAAGTGCGGAGAGTGATATGGTGAGGGATCAAGTGTTTGAAGACCTTCGAAACTTAATTACTTATTTATCAGTAGAACAAAAGCAAGTACTCCAAATGCGCTATTATGCAGGCATGAGTTTTAAAGATATTGCCGAGCAATGCGATATTAGCATTAATACAGCCTTGGGCAGAATGCGTTATGCGATTATCAATCTGAGGAAATTACAGCAAAAACATCAGTTGAATTTAAGTTTGTAATCTATTGTCCGTTCATTTCTTTGCTCACCCAAAGAAACGAACCAAAGAAAATGTGCTTTTTCAAGGTCTTTTTGCTACACAAAACCATAAATCAAAAGCTAATTTCCTTCCAAGGTTTTAGGAAATATTTACGCTTTTGATTTATATAGACTTCGGGAAAGGTGATAAAGGCCTTTGTTAAAGCTTGTTTGAGACTTGTATAATTTGTGAATTACCATCTAATCCCGCTGGCTGTTGGGTTGTTAAAGGATATGATAATTCGTCTATAATAAACAGTAGATGCTTGCGTTATAGCTTTGAATTTAAATCAAAGTTATGGCAAAACCATTTACACTCTATGGCAGTACCGGACTGTCTAAAGATTCCGGAAAATCATCACGCTCACTAAATAGATCTTCGCAAAGTCCCTCAGAAAAAGCACTTCGTTTTGTTCTCGACTACGCGAAATCTACGACTACGCTACGTTTAAAAACGATTCCTGCGATACATATTTCGAAGAATTAGTTTGAGCTTGTAAATTTTATTATTTGTTAATAATTACTGCCCTTTTGCTAGTGTATGCAAAGGGCATTTTTTTATTTTTGAATGTAACAAAACGAGATTTCATGATAACTTTGAAGGTGGGGGATAAAGCCCCTGATTTTTCTGCTAAAGATGAAAATGGGAATACTAAAAGCTTGTCTGATTATTCAGGGAAGAAACTAGTACTTTATTTTTACCCTAAGGATATGACTCCGGGTTGTACAGCCGAGTCGTGTAATTTGAGTGAGAACTATGATGCGCTTCTCAAAAGTGGATTCGAGGTTTTGGGTGTGAGTCCTGATTCAGAAGTCCGCCACCAAAAATTTATTGCCAAGTATAACTTCCCTTTTTCGCTTTTAGCTGATGAGGAAAAAGAAGTGATTCAGGCTTTTGGTGTTTGGGGTCCTAAGAAGTTTATGGGCCGTGAATACGACGGAGTTCACAGAACTACTTTTGTGATTGACGAGAATGGAATCATCGAACAGATTTATACTAAAGTGAAGACGAAAGATCATTATAATCAAATAATGGACTCGTATTAAATATTGATTGACACAAGTTGTCATCGCGAAGTGAGTTATTTGCTTCAGAAAACAAGGAAATTATGGAAAAGGAAAGAGAAGCAAAATTGAAGGCCCTACAGCTCACCATGGATAAGTTGGAGAAGACCTATGGAAAAGGTGCTGTGATGAAGTTGGGCGATATTCCTAGCGTAGATATTGCTAGTATTTCATCGGGTTCATTAGGTTTAGATTTAGCCTTGGGAATTGGTGGGTATCCTAAAGGTCGTATTGTAGAGATTTACGGACCAGAATCCTCGGGTAAAACTACCCTTGCTCTTCATGCTATTGCCGAGGCTCAAAAGGCTGGCGGTATTGCTGCATTTATTGATGCCGAGCATGCCTTTGATCGTTTTTACGCTGAAAATTTAGGTGTTGATATTGAGAACTTAATCATAGCTCAGCCAGATTCTGGAGAACAAGCTTTAGAGATTACTGAGAATTTGATACGCTCAGGAGCTGTTGATATTATTGTGATTGACTCTGTTGCTGCTTTAACTCCAAAGGCTGAAATTGAAGGTGAGATGGGGGATTCTAAAATGGGATTGCACGCTCGATTGATGTCTCAAGCTTTAAGGAAATTAACGGCTACTATTTCTAAAACAGGTTGTACTTGTATGTTCATTAACCAGTTGAGAGAAAAGATTGGGGTGATGTTTGGGAATCCTGAAACAACTACTGGTGGTAACGCTTTGAAGTTCTATGCTTCGGTACGTTTAGATATCCGTAGAAGTACGCAGTTAAAAGATGGTGAGAAAGTGATTGGTAACCGCACGAGAGTGAAGGTTGTGAAAAATAAGATTGCACCTCCTTTCCGTAAAGCTGAGTTTGATATCATGTATGGCGAAGGGATTTCTAAAGTAGGTGAGTTAGTCGACCTTGGAGTTCTATACGAAGTAGTGAAAAAGAGTGGCTCGTGGTTTAGCTATGGGGATACTAAATTAGGTCAAGGTAGAGATGCTGTAAAAAAACTGTTCGTTGATAACCCAGATTTAGCTGAAGAGATTGAAGCTAAGATTATCGAAAAAATTCAAAACGATTAAGAAAGAACCTGAAAGGGTTCTTTTCTCATAAATTATAGTGATGAAAAAATACTTATTTGTTGGCCTTGGGCTTTTATTGGCTTCTTGTTCTCAAAACACAGAGAAATCGAATAGTGCATCTGTAACAAACGATTCTATTCCTGCACATATCTTTAAGATGGATTCTTTATCGAATTTAATTTCTAAAGATAGTCTACATGCTACATGGTATTTTGAGCGCGCTCATTTTCATATCGAGAACAATGATGTTAATTCTGCGGCTTTCGATTTTCAAAAAGCCTTGCAATTAGATTCTACCAAGGCGGAGTATTGGTATTCTTTCGGTGAGTTGAATTATATAACTAATGACAGCCGTACTGCTCGCGATAATTGGGAGCGCTGTGCTAAGTTAGATCCTGAGAATGTTGATTGCCGTTTGAGTTTAGCCGAAATGTATTTGGCTGTTGGAGAGCTAAAGTTAGGGCAACAAAAGCTGAACGAAGTACTCAAGTTTGATGCTCGTAATGCGGGTGCACTTTTCTTAACGGGTAATATTGCATTGGCTCAAAAGGATACCGTAAAGGCCGTGAAGTATATTCAGAGTGCCATTAATGAAAATCAAGAGCTGTTTGCTGCTTACGATTTGTTGGGAGTGCTTTACAGTGGTAAAGGAGATCTTTTAGCAATCGATTATTTTAATGCCGCATTGAATTTGCGTCCTTACCGTTATGATATCCATTATAAGGTTGGGATGTTCTATCAAACATTAGAGGCTTATGATGCAGCTATTGAGGCTTATCATAGAGTGTTAGAGATAAACCCTGAGCATAAGAGTTCGCTTCATAATATTGCTGTTATAGCAGTTTTTGCTGGCGATTATCCGCGTGCTATCGATAATTTCACGAAAGCTATTGCTAACGATATGTCTTATTTAGAAGCTTATTTTGGTCGTGCTTACGCTTATGAGCTTTCTAAGGAAATTGTAAAAGCAGAGTCGGATTACAGAACGTGCTTAATGATTGAGCCTTCTTACCTGCCAGCTATCGATGCCTTGAAAAGAATTGGTAAGTAATACGTGGTATGCATAATATAGCCTCCGATTGATAGCCGGGGGCTTTTTATTGCCTAATTGAATCTTGCTATTTAATTAACAATTACTGGTGATTAATTAATAATTGTCATGTATGAATAGCGTTGTGATATTAATTAAGTTCTCTGCGTAGAAGCCTAGAATTTTAAACAAAAAAAAAGGCTATCTCGAGAGACAGCCTTTTTGCATATTTAGGAAAGGTTATGCTATTATTTACGCACTTTGTCAACTACAGCTTTAAAAGCTTCAGGGTGGTTCATTGCTAAATCGGCTAAAACCTTACGGTTCAATTCGATATTATTAGCGTGAATTGCTCCCATTAGTTGAGAGTAAGTCATACCGTGTTGGCGAGCTCCAGCGTTAATACGTTGGATCCAAAGAGAACGAAAGTTTCTTTTCTTAACCTTACGGTCTCTGTATGCATACTGAAGTCCTTTTTCAACAGCGTTTTTTGCTACTGTCCAAACGTTCTTTCTTCTACCGAAATAACCTTTGGCAAGTTTAATGACTTTTTTTCTACGTGCTCTTGAAGCAACGTGATTTACTGATCTAGGCATATTGTTAATTTTTTTGTGCTCAGCGTCTTCTTACGAAGCTCTTAGATGCTAAGCCCAGGGTTAATTAATAAACTCTATTGAGTCTTTATAGACACAATTGTTGTTTGACGTTAGCTACGTCACTTTTGTGAACTAAGCCTGACTTAGTTAAGTTACGCTTTTGTTTAGTCGATTTCTTAGTAAGAATGTGACTTTTGAAAGCGTGCTTTCTCTTAATTTTACCAGTTCCTGTAAGCTTAAAACGCTTTTTGGCACTGGATTTGGTTTTCATCTTAGGCATGATCTTTCCTCTTTATTTCCCTAAATATGTTTCTTTTTTACTTCTTCTTTGGCGTGATAAACATAATCATACGTTTACCTTCCAATTTTGGTAATTGCTCCACTTTACCGTAGTCTTCCAACTCCTGTGCAAAGCGTAGCAATAATATTTCTCCTTTATCTTTAAATAAGATAGAACGTCCTTTAAAGAACACGAAAGCTTTTAGCTTAGATCCATCTTCCAAGAATTTCTTGGCATGTTTCAGTTTAAACTCGAAATCATGATTATCAGTATTCGGTCCGAAACGAATTTCCTTAATCACCACTTTCGAGGCTTTAGCTTTCATTTCTTTTTGTTTCTTCTTCTGATCGTACAGGAACTTGTTATAATTCACAATACGACAAACAGGAGGTTTTGCTTTAGCCGCAATCTCTACCAAGTCTAAACCTTGCTCTTCAGCAAGCTCTAGGGCTTTACGCGTTGGGTAAACTCCCTCTTCGATGTTCTCTCCTGAGAGACGAACTTCAGGGGCTTTAATGGCGCGGTTAATATTGTGTGCATTTTCTTTAATGACACGACCGGGGCCTCTACTACGTCTTCTTCTAATTGCTATGGCTCTTTCCTCCTAACTTTAATTAAACAACAAACTCGTCAATATTCTCTGTAATCTCTTTATTCATAAGGCTTTTGAATGCCTCTAAGCTCATGCTTCCAAGGTCTTCACCCCCATGACGTCTTACAGAAACTTGTCCTTCAGTGGCTTCTCGTTCTCCAACAATCAGCATATAAGGTATTTTACGAACTTCTGCATCACGGATTTTACGACCGGTTTTTTCACTACGTTCGTCAATCTCGGCGCGAATATCGGAAATTTTAAGCGAATTTAAAACTTCCTTACTATAATCCATGTATTTATCACTAATCGGAAGTATCAAAACTTGGTCGGGTGTTAACCAAAGTGGGAACTTTCCAGCGCAGTGTTCTAGCAATACCGCGATAAAGCGCTCCATAGAACCAAATGGTGCTCTATGAATCATTACTGGGCGGTGTTTTTGATTATCAGAACCGGTATACTCCAATTCAAAACGCTCTGGTAAATTGTAATCTACCTGAATAGTACCCAATTGCCACGATCTACCTATAGCATCCTTCACCATAAAGTCGAGCTTAGGGCCATAAAAAGCTGCCTCGCCATATTCTATAGTAGTTGTAAGGCCTTTATTTTTTGCAGAATCGATGATTGCTTGCTCGGCAAGATCCCAATTCTCATCACTACCAATGTATTTCTCTTTGTTCTCTGGGTCTCTCAAAGAAATTTGAGCGGTAAAATCTTCGAATCCTAAGGCTTTAAATACATAAAGAACTAGGTCGATTACATTTTCAAATTCTTCGTGAACCTGATCTGGTCGAACAAATAGATGCGCATCATCTTGAGTAAATCCTCTAACGCGCGTTAATCCATGTAATTCACCACTTTGCTCATAGCGGTACACCGTTCCAAATTCAGCATATCGAACTGGAAGGTCTTTGTACGAACGCGGCTTTGTTTTGTATATCTCACAGTGGTGAGGGCAGTTCATCGGTTTCAAGAAAAACTCTTCTCCTTCGTTAGGAGTTTTAATAGGTTGGAATGAATCCGCACCGTATTTTTCGTAATGTCCCGAACAAACGTATAAATCTTTGTGGGCAATATGAGGCGTGATTACGGGCTCGTAACCAGCAACCGTCTGTGCTTTTTTCAAGAAACTTTCTAAGCGTTCTCTCAAGGCAGCTCCTTTAGGCAGCCAAAGGGGTAAACCTTGCCCTACTTTTTGTGAGAATGCAAAGAGCTCCATCTCTTTACCTAATTTACGGTGATCTCTTTTCTTCGCCTCCTCGAGCATCTCAAGATAATGAGTAAGCTCTTTGTTCTTAGGGAAGGTAATTCCGTAAATACGGGTTAATTGTTTATTGTTTTCGTCTCCTCTCCAATAAGCACCTGCTGTTTTGAGGAGTTTAATAGCTTTAATGAATCCTGTATGAGGAATGTGAGGTCCTCTACAAAGGTCGGTAAATTCACCTTGATTATAGAAAGTGATTTCGCCATCTTCAAGGCCTTCAAGTAATTCAAGCTTGTATTCGTCATCCTTTTCTTGGAAATAAGAAATGGCTTTTTCTTTAGATATTTCTATGCGCTCGAAACTATTTTTTTGACGAGCCAATTCTTGCATTTTCTTTTCCACTTGTGGGAAATGATCCGAAGAAAAGCTGTGTTCGCCAAAGTCGATATCGTAATAGAAACCATTTTCAATTGGAGGTCCAATGGCCAGTTTGATTCCTGGGTAAAGTGCTTCGAGGGCTTCAGCCATAAGGTGCGCCGAAGAGTGCCACATAGCCATTTTACCATCATCATCATTCCAGGTGAGAAGTTTAAGACTAGCATCGTTGTTAATTGCTCGGGTGGCATCCCACACTTCGCCGTTCACTTCAGCCGCAAGTACATTTCTTGCCAAGCCACTACTAATACCTTCGGCAACCTGCATAGCAGTGCTCCCTTTTGGGTATTCTTTTACCGTTCCGTCTGGTAATGTAATGTTTATCATCGCTTCTTCTCTATTCAAAATTTCTGATAGTCAGCAAATATACGTTTTTGTAATCTATAATTAAGGGCTATCAATGGTATTGTGCGTGTTTGTATTCTAGTATCTTACTTTGGTTTTATAAACTGAGAGGAAGCTACTTTTGAGTTTAACAATTTGCTTTTATGATTGTTCCATAAATGGAATGATTTTTGTACTTTTTTGGAAGATTGTAATTTTCTAAACTCCCAGATACCAGTATCTTGGGCTAGACTCTATACTTATGAAAAAAATAACTCCTATTTTAGTATTAGCAACAATTCTAGCTATTACTTCAGTGTTCGCTGCAGAGCAATCTACTATTAGTTTGCTTTCTACAAGTTCAAATTCATTGCATTTAAAGTTCGAAAGCAGCCCAATCAATTTTGTTGAGGTGGAAACTGAACAAGGAATAATGCAAATTCCATTGATGGAAGGAGCTTCGCCAATGTTATTAAGGGGAGCCCCCGATTTGCAGAAGATGGCTGCTTCATACATTATTCCTAAGAATGCTCACACGAGCTTTAGGGTAATTGCTTCATCGTATAAAGATTACGAGGTAGAGATTGCCCCTTCTAAAGGGAATTTATTTCGTAATATCGATCCCTCAACAGTAAATTATGTCTTTGGCGAACAATATCAAACCGAAGGCTATTTCCCTGGTGATTTAGCTGAGATTCAAGATTCGTATATCTTAAGAGATTTTGAAGGTCAAGCAATTTGGTTTTATCCAATGCAATATGATGCTGAGAATAAGCGATTGAGGGTGTATTCAGAAATAGAAGTTCAAGTTAATTTTAACACAGATAAGCAAGTTCGGTATCCAAATGAGATGGATCGCCAATTTAAGGGGATTTACGAAAAACAATTTATCAATTTCGCGAAGGTAGAACGCTATGATCCTGTTGATGAGGAAGGGGCAATGCTAATTATTGCCGATGCAGAATTTATTGACCCTATGCAAGCCTTTATCGATTGGAAAATTCAAAAAGGTATTCCAACAGAGATCGTTGATGTAGCTGATATAGGTAATGAGGATGCTGTGAAAGCATACATTCAAAATTACTACCAAGAAAATGATTTAACCTACGTGCTCTTTGTTGGAGATCATCAACATATCCCTGCTTATTCGATGTCTGCAGGATACTCAGATAATTACTATGCTTATTTAGCAGGCGACGATTCTTATCCAGAGATTTTCGTAGGCCGTTTTTCTGTAGAAGATAAGTCTCAAGTTGCCATTATGGTTGATAGAGTACTTAATTACGAGCAAACGCCTCCTGCAAATGGGGCTTATGGTATTGGAGTAGGAGTAGGTTCCGATCAAGGACCTGGGGATGATGGTGAATTTGATTACCAGCATTTAAGAAATATACGTGAGCAATTAGTTGGTTACACCTACAATACAGTTCACGAACTGTATGACGGTAGTCAAGGTGGTGAAGACGCTGATGGTAGCCCTAATGCCAATGATTTACATCAAATTATTGAATCGGGTTTAGGGCTAATAAATTATACAGGACACGGATCTACTATGGCTTGTATGAGTAGTGGTTATAATGTGTCGAATGTGAATGCATTAACAAATACCGAAGTACATCCTTATTTCTTTTCGGTAGCCTGTGTGAATGGAAACTTCACTTCGGCAACTTGTTTTGCCGAGGCTTGGCTTAGAGCATCTCATAATGGTCAGCCTACAGGAGCTATTGCTACTTTGATGTCAACAATTAACCAATCTTGGTCACCACCTATGGAGGGGCAAGATGCGATGAATGCAATTTTAACCGAAAATGATGCGAATACCACTGTTCGTTCTTTTGGCGCTATAGCCATGCATGGATGTATGCAGATGAATGATACTTATGGTAGCTCGGGAGCTTCGATGACCGATACATGGACTGTTTTTGGCGACCCTTCGGTGGTCTTAAGAACGGACGAGCCTCAACAATTGCTTGCTACTTATGATTCAACAATCCCTGTGGGTTCAACTTCTTTAGATGTTTCCTGTTCTACAGATGGTGCTTTAGTGTCATTAACTTTGGATGGCGAAATTATTGGAACAGCTGTGGTTTCT